>Ga0163155_10001948_pt1 | contig 23963 bp, 24 predicted proteins | sample OliLakLV19SP4G1_FD_148611 | JGI IMG/M metagenome (GOLD analysis project Ga0163155, IMG submission 148611) | Freshwater microbial mat bacterial communities from Lake Vanda, McMurdo Dry Valleys, Antarctica - Oligotrophic Lake LV.19.SP4.G1 | ecosystem: Environmental > Aquatic > Freshwater > Lake >... | reverse complement strand
GGTAAAAAAGTGGCAGTGGGAGGGCCATATCCGACCTCCTACCCCGATGTTGCCTTAGCAGCCGGGGCGCACTATTTAATTTTGGATGAAGGAGAATGCACGATTCCGCCGTTTTTGGAGGCGATCGCCCGTGGCGACAAGACGGGTACCTTCCGTTCAGAGGTCAAGCCAGATGTGACCCAAACCCCCATTGCCCGCTTCGACCTGCTAGATTTGAACGCTTATCTGGCGATTACGGTGCAGTTTTCTCGCGGCTGTCCGTTCCAATGCGAGTTTTGCGACATTATTAATCTCTATGGCCGCAAGCCCCGCACCAAAACGCCCGCTCAAATGCTGGCCGAGTTTGAAGCCCTCTATCAGTTGGGCTGGCGGCGCTATGTGTTTGTGGTAGACGACAATTTCATTGGCAATACTCGCAATGCTAAGGTGTTCCTCCGGGAGCTAATTCCCTGGATGGAAGCGCACCACTACCCGTTCATTCTCATCACCGAAGCGTCGCTGAATTTAGCCAGCGATGATGAAATGATTGAACTAATGGTGAAAGCTGGGTTCACGATGCTGTTTATGGGAATTGAAACCCCCGACACGGACAGCCTGGTGGGAGTGAAAAAATTTCAAAATACGCGTCAGTCCCTGATGGACTCGTGTCACAAGCTGACTCGCGCAGGGCTACAGCTGATGTCAGGGTTTATTCTTGGCTTCGACCATGAGCGGCCTGGTGCAGGCGATCGCATTCGAGCCTTTATTCAAGACACTGGTATCCCACAGGCACACTTCAGCCTGCTTCAGGCATTGCGCAATACCGCTCTATGGGATCGCCTCAAGGCCGAAGATCGGCTCACCGAAGATCTGGCAACGGTGCACCAAGGCGCGATCATGAACTTTGTGCCGACGCGCCCGGTGGCCGACATCGTGCACGAATACATAAACGCGTTTTGGCAGATTTATGAGCCGCTGCCTTATCTAAAGCGCACCTTTCGGCATTTTATGATGATGAGTGGCTGGCGGGGGAAAACCGATCGCCCGATTACGGCAACTGAGATGCGTCTGTTTTGGGCACTCTGCTGGCGGCAAGGAATGCTGCGCTCGACTCGCTTCCGGTTTTGGTGGCAGCTAGTGGCGATCGCCATCCTTAAGCCTCGCCTCCTCTACGACTACATTGTTGCCCTAGGAGCTGGAGAACACTTCTTCGACTACCGCCATGTGGTCAAAGCTCAGCTGGAAGAGCAACTAGCCGCCCTAGACTCAGAAACTCTGTCCAAGCCTGCCGCTGCCGCCTGGGAGGCACGTCGGCCTATGCCTCAACTGCTTAAGGAACGTGAATTGCACTAAGTAGGAGTACCTATCGTGGGGGCATGGCACTGCAATGCCCCTACAATGCCCATGCCCCTACAGCAATATTGTCCTAGGTCTCTAACTCGGTGTTTCCGAGGGTGGGCTAGGCGGTGTGGCGATCGCATCTTTTGCCTTGGCTCGATCTTCCTTCTTTTTACGATCGGCCTGCAAAATATCTTCCATCACAGCCTGGGCTTGCACCATTTTCTCTAGGTTGCCACGGTACAGCTCCAGATCTTTTTGCACCTTGTCAGAAGACAGCTTCAGCGCCTGACAAAGCGGCTCTAGAACCTGGTTGAGCTGCTTCTCGTCCTTTAGAGCCTCAGCGTCCATTTGCTCTAGTAAGGTATACAGCCCAATCGCAAACAATCTGCTGTACTTAAAGCTGGCATTTCCGGCTATGTCTCGCAATTTCCCGACTAGGGCTGAGGTCGATTCGCTGGCCGGATCGTTGAGCTTCGCCAACACCTCATCTACCGAGAGCAGAGCGGCCTCTGACTGAAGCGTCTCTGCCTCGTGGCGATAGGTTTGCGGATTACCACCCACAGCCTGACACAGGCTGTTAAAAATCGACGGCTTATCTTGGTCGGGACGATAGCCTTGCATGAAGCGATCGAAGGTAGTCACGACCCCCAACGCATAAATCGGATCGTAGCGAAAGTCCACATTGACCGACAGCAGATGGGTTTCTACCATCAACTCTTCTACCACCCGACGATAGATAGAATTGATCGGACGAGTGTGCGCGGCGTAAAACGCTCGCTTTGTATCTGAAACAGTTCGAACGTCGCTCACAGGAAATTCTTACATTTATTGTGACTTTATTATCCCACAGGACTGGAGCCGACGGGTAAAAGAGTATTTTGGAACCACCCGACTCGCGATACTTTTATGGAGCTTCTCCTAGGGCTTCAGCCTCAGTATCAAAAATTTCAAACACCGAGTCCATCATGGTGACTTCAAATACTAGCTTGGCTTCTGGATGAACGTTACAAATCCGAAAGCTGCCTTTGACCTTGTCGGCGTCGCGCATTCCAGCCACTAAGGAGGTTAGACCCGAGCTGTCAATAAAATTAACCTGTCCCAAATTCACCACAAGGTGCGAACTGAGCCGAGCAATGCATTCCTGCAACTTTAAGCGAAACTGCCACGCTGTTGTAATATCTAACCGTCCGGTTGGAACCAGGATAATCACCGTCTTACCGTCGTGTGTGGTGTGTGTGCGTTGTTCCATAGAGCCGGATGCATTCTCCCTTCGGTTTAGAACAGTTAGGACTGCGGGCACGCTAACGATTAATAGCGATTAAGTCAAGACTAGCTTAACCGCTATTACCCAAAACCATTCAATTTAGTTCCTGGTTCTATCTAGTCCAATTCGCCCAATCTTGAGGCTTAAGGAACACATCGTAGAGTTCTACTTCAGGCGTGTTGGGTTCTGGGCTAAAGCAATATTCCCAGCGCACGAGGGGGGGCAACGACATCAGGATTGATTCTGTACGGCCGTTGGTTTGGAGGCCAAAAATGGTGCCTCGATCGTAGATGAGGTTGAACTCGACGTAGCGACCTCGGCGATAGAGCTGAAAATCGCGCTGGCGATCGCCCCACTCTGTATCTTTTCGGCGCTCTACAATCGGCACATAAGCGGGCAAAAAGGCATTGCCACACGCCTGGACAAATTCAAAGATCTGCTCCCAGCTTTGGGGTTCGACTGCCCCAACGGAGTCGCTATAGGCAGCGGCGAGTCCCTGCACGTCGGGGCCTCGGTAAAGTTTGCCCCGGCCATCTTGGTAATCAAAAAAGATGCCGCCTACGCCGCGAGATTCTTGGCGGTGCTTAAGGTAAAAGTATTCGTCGCACCACCGCTTGAAGGTCGGGTAATAGTCAGGATGGTGGCGATCGCACGCTTGCTTCAGCGTCTGGTGAAAATGAGCCGCATCTGCGTGAAACGGGTAGTAAGGGGTCAGGTCAATCCCGCCACCAAACCACCACACAGGGCCGGCCTCAAAGTAGCGGTAGTTTAAATGGACGGTAGGAATGTAAGGATTCTGGGGGTGCAAGACCATGGAAGTGCCTGTCGCGTAGAAGCCGTGCCCTGCCGCTTCTGGCCGCTGCACTAACACCGATGGCGGCAAATCTTTGCCCCACACTTCTGAAAAGTTAACGCCACCCTGCTCAAACACCTTGCCCGATTTGAGCACACGCGATCGCCCGCCACCGCCTTCTTCTCGCTCCCAGCTATCTTGCTGGAACTGCTGTTCGCCATCAACTCCTTCTAACGTCTGGCAGATTTGATCCTGAAGACCTTTCAAAAACGTACTCACCCGCTGGCGCGAATCGGCAGGGGGAGCTGAAATTGATGCAGGTACTTTGACAGGCGCTTCAGAGGTGGCTTCAGGAGAAGAGAAAGTTGCCATAGATCAACGTGGTTGAGGTGATCACGAACGTAAATTGGTGGGTGGAGTCAATGCCCCATAATTAATGCCCCAATCTAGACTATCTCGGATTGGCTGCTATCGAATCACGACGTCAAAAAATTTGACACTCCTCAAGACTAAAGCCCATGAGCGTTTTGATACATTGAGCTAGCGAATTGCCAACAGTCTGCTGACTTAGAGTGGGCATAATTCAGACTTTAGAGCTAAAGCGCGATCGAAGGATTTAGAGATAGGCTGGAGAGATGAGTTGAAGCGAGAAGGTGAAGCGGTAAGGTGAAGCAAAATTTGCCTAGGGTCGCAGAACTTAACGCTTACTGTTCAAGCAAATCATGTTAAATGTTGGCATCAAAGTTTTTGGCTCACGCCTGAATTGCTTTTGGCTCACGCCTGAATTGCCTGGATGCTGAGTGGGTGCTGAATACTTTTATCTTTTAGCTGTATCTTTTAGCTGGCTGGTGCACGAGGAGTATTGGGATGCTGGACGTTTGGTCTAGATTCACACATTGGCGGTCGAAGTGGTGGTTTCGCCCGTTAGTCGCTACCTATGAGGCAATTAGTTCTGCTTCTGTAGATACTCTATGGCAAAAGGTCAGCAATTTAGCCGATGTGTCCTGGCATCCCCTCATCGCTAGCACCAATGTGCCTAAGGGCTTGATTCCTAAGCCTGGATTAATTTACCAAGCGGTTTCTCGCCTGTTTCCCATTCCGATCCAAATATTTGTGGAACGCGTGCGCCCGCGTGAGCTGCTAAGCGTGCGCATTTTGGCGATTCCTGGATTAGAAGAGCGAGTCACCTATAAGGTAGAGTCCACTGTTTGCGGTACCTGTGTGTCTTACTCGGTAACGCTGCGGGGCTGGCTGTCACCCCTAGTCTGGTCGCTGATTCGCCGCCATGCTGCCAGGGTAGCGATGGAACTGGCCCAAGCAGCAGAACAAGAATTGCGCGAGGACGTGGTCGCGGCAAGGACGCCTAAACCGTTCTCTCCTGACCTATTTAGCGCCCTGGTTTCAGCCTCTGGATTGGGGTATTCTCTTAATTCTTTTCTTAATTCTTTTAATGTTTAATTTGTAACGGTTGACATCAATAGATCTGGCAGAGTGGCGGATTGCCAGACCTAGCTGCTATTTGAAACTCCTATCAAGCGGGATCAAGCGGTAAGATTACATGAAGAAATGCTAAAACCGCTGGTGAAACCGCCAGTGTGGAGAACACGATGGCCAATCTTCTCGATATCCCCTCTGTGCTAGACATACTGCGTCCGGTACAAGACCCTGAACTCCACAAGAGTTTAGTAGAGCTAAATATGATCCGTAATGTAGAGGTCGTGGCAGGCACCGTTCGCTTTACCTTGGTGCTGACCACCCCCGCTTGCCCACTGCGGCAGTTTATTGTGGAAGACTGTGAGCGTGCTGTGAAAACGCTGCCTGGGGTAGAACAAGTGGTGGTCGATGTGACGGCAGAAACCCCACAGCAAAAGTCTCTGCCTGACCGCACCGGAATTGCCGGGGTGAAAAATATTTTAGCGATCTCTAGCGGTAAGGGCGGCGTTGGCAAAAGTACCGTTACGGTAAATGTAGCCGTGGCGCTGGCGCTGGCAGGTGCCAAAGTAGGGCTGCTAGATGCCGATATCTATGGGCCAAATACGCCGACGATGATGGGACTGAGCGCCGCCCAGGTGAAGGTGCAAGCAGGCGGCGCAGGTGATGTGTTGGAGCCAGCCTTTAACCACGGCGTTAAGCTAGTCTCGATGGGCTTTTTGATTGATCCAGATCAGCCTGTGATTTGGCGCGGACCCATGCTGAATGGGATCATTCGTCAGTTTCTGTATCAGGTGCAGTGGGGTGAACTCGATTATTTGCTGGTTGATATGCCTCCTGGTACGGGCGATGCTCAGCTGACGTTGGCTCAAGCGGTGCCGATGGCGGGGGTTGTGATTGTGACGACGCCGCAAACGGTAGCGCTTCAAGATGCGCGCCGAGGCTTACGCATGTTTCAGCAGCTGCAAGTCCCGGTGCTAGGGATTGTGGAGAATATGAGCTATTTCATTCCGCCCGATCAACCCGATCGCCACTACGATATTTTTGGTTCGGGTGGGGGCGCGAAAACGGCGGCTGAGCTAGAGCTACCGCTATTGGGCTGTATTCCGCTAGAAATTGCCCTGCGGCAAGGCGGCGATCGCGGCATACCCATTGTGCTTGATGCTCCCGAATCTGCGTCTGCCAAGGCATTGACGGCGATCGCTCAACAAATTGCAGCTCGCGTATCAATCGCTGCGCTAAGTTAAAATCACCGCTAAGTTAAATTTGGTATGACCATGCTGCAAAAACCCCTCCTCACCCGCTTTCGGTGGAAAGCCCTCGTGGCTCCCTGGCAAGAGTTGGACTGGCTGTTGCTGTTGACGGTTATGGGGCTGACAATTCTGGGCAGTTTGGCCATCCGCAGTACCGAACTGAGTCAGGACTTCAACTCTTGGGTCCAGCACTTGGTTATAGGTGGCATTGGGTTGGTTTTGGCGTTGGCGATCGCCCGCTGGCGCTACGATATTTTGACCGAGTGGTACTGGTTCATTTATGCCATCACCAATGTGGCGTTGCTGATCGTGATCTTCATTGGCACCACAGCGAATGGCGCGCAGAGCTGGGTTACGATTGGCAGTTTCAACGTCCAGCCCTCAGAGTTTGCCAAAGTTGGCATGATTATTACCCTGGCGGCATTGCTGCAAGAGCGCACAGCTTCGACCCTACTAGCAGTATTTAAAGCTCTGGCGATCACGGCGGTTCCCTGGATGCTGATTATGCTGCAACCCGATTTGGGAACTGGTCTAGTTTTTGGCGCAATTACGCTAGGGATGCTGTATTGGGCCAATGCAAATCCGGGCTGGCTGCTGCTGTTGGTATCGCCTTTGGTTGCCGCTATTCTATATGGCGTGTTTTTGCCCGCTTGGTTTGCCTGGGTAGCGCTAATGATTTATGTAGGCTGGCGGACGCTGCCCTGGCCGCTCTACGGCGCATTTTTTGCCGCCACTATCAATTTAATTGCGGGTGGGTTGGGACATGTGTTCTGGGGCTTGCTGAAAGATTATCAGCGCGATCGCCTCACGCTGTTTCTTGACCCTGACAAAGACCCACTCGGCGGCGGCTATCACCTGATTCAGTCTCGTATTGCCATTGGAGCAGGCGGCCTATGGGGACGCGGGCTCAACCATGGCACCCAGACTCAGCTCAACTTTATCCCTGAGCAGCACACTGACTTTATCTTTTCAGCCATTGGTGAAGAGCTAGGCTTCGTCGGATGTTTATTAGTGCTGGTGCTGTTTTGGCTGGTTTGCCTACGCTTGGTGATTATTGCGCAGAATTCCAAAGATAATTTTGGCTCCCTGCTGGCAATCGGTGTGCTGTCGATGATCGTGTTTCAGGTGCTGGTCAATATTGGGATGACGATTGGGCTAGCTCCCGTCACCGGGATTCCCTTGCCCTGGCTTAGCTACGGGCGATCGTCTTTGCTCACCAATTTCATTGCCATTGGGTTAGTTGAGTCGGTGTATAACAATCGGCAGCGATTGCGATTTTGAGTTGGTGGGGGCGGCTATAATCAGCCCTCATCCCCTAACCCCTTCTCCCAAGGAGGGAGAAGGGGAACCAAACAAGTTCAAAGTCCCTCTCCCCACTTGGGAGAGGGATTTAGGGTGAGGGCAGACTGAGTCGTCAAGATTTTAGAGTAGATGGCAGCAGGTTATTGGGCGATCGCTGGCCGAAACTGATTCCAGGGATGGGCGGCCTCTAGCTGTGCCGCCAGAGCAATCAGCGTTACTTCATCGGCTGGACGGCCAACTAGCTGCACCCCAATCGGTAAGCCCGCTGGCGTAAAGCCTGTGGGCAAGGCGATCGCGGGTTGCCCAGTGGCGTTAATGATGGGGCTAGGAGCCACCCAATGCACCACTTTTTCAAAGATTTGTGTCGGTCTGAGCCGTGCCCATTCGCCGACTTTGATCGTGGGATGCAGAAAAATGGGCAGCACGACGACATCAAACGGGTCTAACGTCGCCACGATCTGACGCGCGGCGGTTTGCATTTTGGCTACCGCTTGCAGATATTGTCCAGCGCTGCGTTGACGCGATCGCCGCAGTAACCAGCGATTCAGCTTCCCCATCAAAAACCAGGGCACTCCCACATCCACCCCGGTTTGCCATACCGTCACCAGTGGCTCCGCCAGATCGGTCAAATCTACGCTAATGGGTTCTGCTTGATGACCCATCGCTTCTAGGCGATGAACGGTCTCTAACACCGCCTGAGTACAGAGTTGATCGGCTGAGCCAATCGGCAGGAAGTCGGTGGTGAAGCCAATCCGCAGCGGCTTCAGCGATCGCTGGGTGGCCGCTAAAAACGACGGATTTGGGTCGGGCAGCCAATAGGGATCGCCCAGCGTATGGCCAGCCATTACATCTAGCAGCGCCGCTGCATCGGCCACGGTATGGGCCAGCGGCCCATCGGTCGAAAGCCCACTCAGGCGATCGCCCACTGGGGCATGAGAGACGCGCCCCCGAGATGGTTTAATGCCGACCAATCCACAGCAAAAGGCAGGCCCTCGAATCGACCCACCGCCATCAGACCCATGGGCGATTGGACTTAGCCCCGCCGCCACCGCAGCCGCCGCCCCGCCACTAGAGCCACCCGGCGTATAGTCAAGGTTCCAGGGGTTGCGGGCAGGTGGAAATCCATGCGGTTCGGTATAGGGCGTAGAGCCAACTTCCGACGTCGCTGTTTTCCCCAGCAAGACAAACCCGGCCTGCTTAATCCGCCGTACCGTCCCCGAATCTTCGGTCGCTAGCCGATTGCGCAGCACCTTGACCCCATAGCTACAGGCCACGCCCTCAACGGGAGTCAAGTCTTTAATCGAAATCGGCACGCCAAAAAATGGCGGCAGTTCTCCTGGATCTAGCCCCATTAACAGCTCCGTTTTGGTCGTGGCATCGGCGATCGCCTGCTCGGCCACGACCGTAAAAAAGCTGCCCAGGGCTGGATTTAACCGCTCAATCCGCTCCAAATACACCCGGACTAACTCTAGCGGTGAAATCTCCCGCCGCCGAATTAGCCCAGCTTGCTCTAATGCGGGTGTAAATGCCAGATCAACGGGATTCATGATTGGTTCTCAGGACACGGCTGCTGCTGTTGACTCTAACAACCAACTTCAGCGGGTTAAAAGTGGATCAAGACAGTTGCCAGATTGGCTGCCAGATTGGCTGAAGCTATGTAGCTTAGGATTATGGATTTAATCAGGTCGGGAATTTGATTGCTGGTAGGGGCGAACGGCCGTTCGCCCTTACAGAAGAATGGCGGGAATTTAATTGTTGGTAGGGGCGAACGGCCGTTCGCCCCTACAGAAGAATGGCGGAGTTATTTAATTCTCATTCCTTAGCTAAGAATCGGCAAATTCAAGCCTGCTCTTTCAGTTTCCCTCAGATGTGTCTTTTCAAAACCTATTGCATTTGACAAATTGGGCAATAGTATAGCCGTCTGCCGCCCAGCATTTCTCGGCGGATTTCGGTGCCGCAGACAAAGCAGGGCAGGCGATCGCGGTTAAACACATAGAACCGATATTGGGAGCGTTTGTAGCCCTGCTGTTTTAGCTCAGCCACCCGTTGCAGATCGTTGGTGATCCCCGCCGTAGCGTAGGATTGACGGCTAAGGGCGATCGCGGCGTCAGCCAAGCGGATAATTTGCTTAGGCGTGCAGTCCACGGGGCGCAGGGTGGGATGGACTCGGGCAACAAACAGGACTTCGCTGCGCAGATAGTTACCCAGCCCGCAGAGGAAGTGTTGGTTTAGCAGGAGGGTCGGCAGGCCGCGACGGTAGAATTGTTTGGCGAGAAAGCGAGCTGCAAGTTGCTCTGATGTGACGCTCTGATCTAAAACATCGGGTCCCAGGCGGCTGAGAAACGGATGGCTCAGCAGTTCGTCATTCTGCAATACGGCAATGTCAGAGGCGCTATAGAGCAAGGCCGACTGCCGCGAGTTATGGATAGCGAGCCGCAGCTGCCGATTGGTTGGGGGATAGTCGTAGGGCTTGCGAATGTACCAAACGCCGTAAAGCTGATTGTGGCTGTAGATATTGAGCTGGCTGGCACAGCGGATCACCATGGCTTTGCCGTAGGTTTGAATTGCCAAAACGCGATCGCCCGTCAGCATCTCCTCGTACCGCTTCAGATGGTCAAAGGCAAAGAAAATCTCAGAGATCGGTTCTAGGGCGATCGCCTTTTCTAGTTTGTCGGCGGCGCGGCGAATTTCAGGGCCTTCTGGCATCGCCTAGTAGCCCCCCAATTTGCCACGGCGCTTGGTTTCGCGTTCTGCCAACCGAAACATCACCAACCCGAATGTCAGATACAGTGCGCCATTCACCATTGCTAGCAGCAACGGTATCGGTTGCAGCGGCTGCCCTTGCGCCATTACCTGCCGCAGCAGACCTGCCCCAGGAGCCATTGGCAGCAGCAGCGCCAGCAGTTTGAGCGAACCCGTCCAGCTTTCGGACGGCACCGCTAACAAAAACAAGAGCGCAAACTGAAAAATGCCTAACAGCTGCTGCACCTGCTTCAACAGCAGCGACAGCGACCCCATGGCGAATGCCAGCCCGTAGGCACCCAGCAGCACCGTGATAAACGCAGGCAGCACCGCCAACGGAAACGACAGCCGACTGCCTGTCAGCAGCATAATGGTGCCGAGAATGCCCGCCAGCAGCGTCAGCTGAATCGATAGGCTGGCGATCGCCCGCGTCAAAAATACCTGAGTGGCGCTGTAGGGCGAAATAAACAGCTGCTCCAGTGTGCCCGTTTGCGCCTCGCGCTGAAGGTTCCCGGCAATGTCGGTCATGATAAACAGCGCCAGCGTCCATAGCACGTAGCCAATGATCACCGAATCTAACCGTTCGCCAAACTGCAAATTAGGCCCAGCCATATACTGAGCGCTCAAAAACAGCCCGTAGAATACAACCGTGGTGATCACAATCCCGGCGATCGCTTCCGTGGAATACCGCAGTAGTTGAATCCAACTGCGACGCAGTTCTGCCAAAAATAATTCAGTCATTTAGGTCGGGGGGTAAGCCTGGGTGCGCCTGGGTGAGCGTCAAGAAAATATCGGTGAGGTTAGCCCGGTCTTTTTCGACTTTGACTAGGGGCAGCGGCTTGAGGATGTCTAGGACGTGATACAGCAGCGCGGGGTCGCGGACAATTACTGTGTGAGCCTGAACCACCGCCCCGACTGCTTCAATTTTTTGCAGGCGATCGCCATCTAGCTCTGCTTCCAGCTCCACCGTATAGGCCGTGCCCGAAAACTGCCGGATCAATTCTGCCGTCGGTTCTTCGGCCACAATCTTACCCTGGTTGATAATGGCAACCCGGTCGGATAGTTCTTCGGCAATATCGAGCTGATGAGTCGTCAGCAAAATTGCCCGTCCCTCAGCTGCAATTTCTCGCACCAAGGTTTTCACCGTTTGGGTCGCTTCCACATCTAGCCCCAAGGTGGGTTCATCCAGCAACAGCAGCTGTGGGTCGTGGATTAAGGCTACGGCGATCGCCAATTTTTGCTGCATGCCGCGCGATAGCGCCTGAACCACCGTTTTTCGTTTTTCGGTTAGCTCAAATCGCTCCAATAGGGTTTGCCCTCGCTGGCGCGCGACCCGCCGACTCAACCCTCGCAACACCCCAAAGTACTCTAAGTTCTCCGCCGCTGTCAGCCGCCAATACAGGTTGCGGTTCCCTTCCAGCACCGCACCCAGCGATCGCAGCGCCTTCGCATCTTGATGGGGATTACGTCCCGCAATCCTCACCCAGCCCGCATCGGGCAAAATTAGCCCCGCAATCATTTTGATGGTGGTGGTTTTGCCAGCTCCATTGGGACCCAAAAACGCCAGCACTTCACCCGCCGCAATATTGAGGGACACATCTCGCACCGCCAAGACGGCCTGTCCCTCGACTGGATATGACTTTTTGAGCGTCTGCGCTTCTAAAATTTGCATCAAAACTCTAGAAACATCGTGACTCTCTGCAAACCTCTGCGAGGTAGCAGCGGGGTAGACCATCTGCGACGATCAAAGACTAATCGCCACCTACACTCATATTACTGCCATCTGTTTCTGCCCCAGCCAAGTTAATCCCAGTCACGGTGGCTCCAGCTGTGTCGGCATGGTACACCGTCGCATCAGAAAAATTGGCGTTGGTCAAATTGGCATTGGTAAAGCTAGCGTTGGTGGCAAACGCACCCGTCAGATCAGCCCTAGACAGGTTCGCCCCGGTTAAATCGGCTCCTTCCAAGTTGGCATGGGTCAGATTTGCTCCTGTCAAGTTTGCTGCCCGCAGGTCTACTCCAATCAGATGTTGCCCACTCAGGTCAGCTCCGCGCAAGTCACACCCGGCGCAGGCGCGGCTTTCTAGCAGTTGAGCCACATGAGTAGGATTCTCGGCTCGCACAGGAGCACTTAGCAGCAGCGGCACAATCAATGAGATGGCTGTTAAAAGGGTCGTTCTAGGTTTCATTTAGATACCTCCAGTTGTAGCGCTGAGGAGGGCAAGATGCTCTTCTGTGGCTAGCTTTAGGACTAGTTCTAGTGTGGCATAGCTGACAGATTGAAGCGTCATGCTTTGGGATGACCTGCTGACGAATAATCGTGGTTCAGTGGCAAGGTCTTAGCTACAGGTTGGCAAATCTGGATTTCGGAAAATTTTCCAAAATTTTGGAAAATTTTTAGACAAGATTTCTGCTGCCCTATTTAGCCGTCAGCATCGGGTAATTCATCAACGTTTACAATCGATTAACGTTCTTTTTTGCAGTTTGCGATCGCCCCTCCCATGCTGAGTGACCTATTTCCCTTCCAGATCCAGATTGATCCAACCACTGTCGCTGGAGTCGGGCTGTGGGCAATTGCCCTATACCTGGGCTTTTCTCCGCTCAGCGATTGGGTGATTGATCAGCTGGCGCGCTGGTTCAACTATGCCGAGCGATCGCTTTACACCTCGCAAGCAGAGTTTGATCGGACAAAGCCAGCCCGCGAGTCCCAAAACGCTTTCTATGCGGCTCTCGTCAGCGTCATTCCGTTTGTGATTGTCGGTGGGGGCTTAAACTACCTCACGGACATTAGCCTGGGACGCAGTTGGGCAATTAGTGTCGGGATTCTAGCGGCGATCGGGGCAGGGGTATATGAATTGGGGCGGCGCGATGGCCAAGGGCAAGAGGAAGAGGAAGAGGAAGAGGACGACGACGGGTGAAGGATGTCCCCCCAGTTGTTAAGATCTCTACGGTGTAATCGCATGTTTCTAATTCCAAATCTCTAGCCCTCTCCCCTATGAGCAACGCTGAACGTCGTCCCCTATTAGATTTTGAAAAACCGCTGGCAGAGTTAGAAGCGCGGATCACTCAAATTCGTGAGTTGGCGGAGGAGAGTGAAGTCGATGTATCTGATCAAATCCACGATTTAGAAGAGCGGGCGAATCAGCTACGGCACGAGATTTTTCATAATTTAACCCCGTTACAGCGGCTACAGGTCGCCCGACATCCACGTCGTCCTAGCACGCTCGATTACATCCAGGCGATGACGGACGAATGGATTGAACTGCACGGCGATCGCATGACGGGAACCGACGATCGAGCCTTGGTGGGCGGTGTGGCGCGGCTAGATGGCCAGCCTGTCGTGATGCTCGGCAACCAAAAGGGGCGCGATACCAAAGACAACGTGGCGCGTAACTTTGGCATGGCCTCACCCGGAGGCTATCGCAAAGCCATGCGGCTGATGGAACATGCCAATCGGTTTGGCATGCCGATTTTGACCTTTATTGACACGCCGGGAGCCTATCCAGGGCTGGAAGCAGAGCGCTTGGGCCAAGGTGAGGCGATCGCCTATAACCTGCGAGAAATGTTTCGCCTAGACGTGCCAATTATCTGCACGGTGATTGGAGAAGGGGGTTCGGGTGGGGCGCTCGGAATTGGAGTGGGCGATCGCCTGCTGATGTTTGAACATTCGGTTTACTATGTGGCCAGCCCGGAAGCCTGTGCGGCTATTCTTTGGAAGGACGCAGGCAAATCTCCTCAAGCCGCTGAGGCGCTAAAAGTCACAGCCCAAGACTTAAAAGCACTAGGCATTCTCGACCAATCACTGGAAGAACCTAGCGGGGGTGCTCATGCCAGCCCACTTCAGGCAGCGGCTACGCTCAAAGCGGCTATTGTGGCCAATCTCAATGAGCTAAACCAGCTAACCCACGCTCAACGCCGAGAGTTACGCTATCAAAAATTCCGCAAGATTGGCATGTTTACGGAAGTTTCTGCCTAGGCTGTGGCGTTTAGGGGATTTTTCATCTGCATTTAGGTTCGGCATTCCGCCCGTCGTGGCCAGCTCGAATGATCTATCGTGATGAAAGCCCAGTTTTAGGTGCGAGGTGCGGTTGAAATTAGGCTTTGATGCGGATGCACACCGAGCATCATGAGGACATTAAATCCTTAATGCTATAATCAAACTTGAAACATTTCTTAACATGCTTGAGGTTCATTCACCAGAGGTTCCAACAGGTGATCCGGCTCCATCTAAAGGAAACCTGCGAGTCTTTCAGCGTTGTGTGGAAGACGTTTCCTAGCTCGGATGAAACCACCTTCTCTCATAAATTTTGCTCGACTAATCCGGGCGGTTCACAGCTTGAACGCTGATTTTAATCAGTATGTCCGGTTTGAATCAGCGCTCTAGATCAACTTAATTCAACCTGGCCAGTCGGTTGGGTGCTGGCTAGAGGTGCGCTGCTTGAACCAGAAGCCAAGTCTTATCTCTGAATTTTGATGCCTTTGTGGGTTCGGTTTAGTTCTTTGTGAGCTTCAATCCACACGTTTACTGGGCAGGGCTGGAATGTTCCAGCCTGATCTAACTTTGTGAAATCCTTTAGTGAAGTATTTAAGCATTCATGGCTCTTTCCATTGGTCAACGCGCATTAATCACAGGGGCAAGTCGGGGAATTGGCCAAGCCACCGCTATGGCCTTTGCCCAAGCAGGCTTTGATTTAGTCTTGGTGAGTCGCTCTAAAGACGAATTAGAAGCCGTGGCCGCTGCAGCCAGAGCGCTTGGGGTAGACGTGCAAACCTGCCCACTCGATTTAGGAAATGTAGATCAAGTGGCTGAAAAGATGGAGGCGATCGCCACGCAGTTTGGCCCCATCCACATCCTGGTCAACAACGCTGGCATGGGCTACACCGGAGACGTGCTAGCTACTCCCCTAGCTGATTGGCAGCAGGTGATCAACCTCAACCTAACCAGCGTGTTTCAGTGTATTCAAGCCATCGTGCCGGGAATGCGCGATCGCCATCAGGGCATCATCATCAACGTGGCATCGATTGCAGGCTATCAGGCATTTCCAGGATGGGGAGCCTACAACGTTAGCAAGGCAGGTTTGATCGCCCTCTCCAAAACCTTAGCAGCCGAAGAACGACCCCATGGCATCCGGGTTGTTACCTTTTGCCCTGGCTCTGTGAACACCCCCCTGTGGGACACCCAGACTGTCCAGGCAAACTTCGACCGCTCCCAGATGCTAACCCCCGACGTCGTGGCTCAGTCGATTTTACATGCTGCTCTAGTTCCACCTGGGGCAGTCATTGAAGAGATTACCTTGGTGCCCAGCGGCGGCGCGCTCTAGGAATCCACTTCGGCCATTCAACGGCCATTCAACGGTTCTGCTCATCCCACTGTTTCTACTGAAAAGTTCTTCTACTGAAAACTTCACCCAATAACTATGACTACTATCTCTCCTAACGGTTTCAACAACCTCAACCCATCTCGCACAAAACAGGGAAATGTAGCCGATGCTGCTGAGGCTCTTAATCTCACCGTGCGCCCTGATCGAACCACGTCCTACGGTCAAGATGTTGCCCCCAAACCCAGTGAGGTCTCTAGCGAAGAGATGATGGCAGCCGTACACACAATGTTGCTTGGAGTTGGGGAAGACCCCGAACGCGAAGGGCTATTAAAGACGCCCAAGCGGGTGGCCGAAGCCATGCAATTCCTCACCAGCGGCTATAACCAGTCGCTAGAAGAACTAGTAAACGGTGCCATTTTTGATGAAGGGCACAATGAAATGGTGCTGGTGCGTGACATCAGTGCCTTCAGCCTCTGCGAACATCACATGCTGCCGTTTATGGGCAAAGTCCACGTGGCCTACATCCCCAACCAAAAGGTAGTGGGTTTAAGTAAGCTGGCTCGAATTGTGGAAATGTACTCTCGCCGTTTGCAGGTGCAAGAGCGACTCACCCGTCAGATTGCCGAGGCCGTACAAACCATTCTTGAACCCAAGGGTGTTGCTGTAGTCATGGAAGCCAGCCACATGTGTATGGTCATGCGTGGGGTGCAAAAACCGGGTTCTTGGACGGTGACCAGTGCCATGATTGGGGTATTCCAAGAAGATTCCAAGACGCGTGAAGAGTTTCTGAGTTTGATTCGCCACCAGCCCGCATTTTTCTAGCCTGGGCGCTAGATGACATTTGGCGCTAGATGACAAAGGGCGAGGTCACTGCATGTAGTAGAGAGGCAAAAATTTGCGTTTTCACTACACGCAGATCGAGCCTGAACGGGCTAAAGTTGGGTTAGCAACGAGAATTGAACTGTATTTCACGGCACACAGCTCCTATGGAACCTGAATCCAGCCAAGACTTATTAGATACCGAGATGGAGCAAACTAGCCATCTTGATGTCATTGAGACGGTGATCTCTAGTTTGCAAGAAGACCAAAGTGCAATGGTCAACCACTCAGAAGAGGGATCTCTGTGGAAGTTTAAGTACGGCAGTGTTGAGGTATTTGTGCGGCTAACGGGAGAGAGCGATGAAGATACTCTCACCGTTTGGGCATCGGTGCTCAAACTGCCCGTGCAAAATGAAGCCGGGTTAACGCGCAAACTCCTTGAACTTAACTGGGCTAGTACGTTTGAGTCGCACTTTGGCATTATGGACAATCAGGTGGTGGTGGTGGCTCAGCGCACTGTAGCCGAACTCTCACCAGGGGAAGTGTCTCGCAATATTACAGTGGTAGCGACTGTAGCCGACAGCTACGATGATGCGTTGCAGGCAGAGTTTGGCGTCGCCTAATGCCGCAAGCTGGCGGTTAATTCCGCTGCTAAACGCGCCTGGACGGGTGCAGATGGCCATCGATCGCTGGCTGTTTGAGCAGCATTGCTCTGGGCTGCATCCGTCTACGCTCAGGTTTTATACATGGGAGCCGATCGCCCTTTCATTGGGGTACCATCAGCGCCAAGTCCCGGAGGCTTGGCAGCACGTCACCTGGCAAGGAAACCGGGTAGAGCTTGTGCGACGTCCCAGCGGCGGGCGCGCCGTATTACATCAGGGTGATTTAACCTACGCTGTGGTAACGTCTGCCATGCCGAGCCGCCGAGTTGAGGCATACGAGCAGATTTGTGAATTTTTGATCGCGGGATGGCGATCGCTGGGGGTGTCCCTGGGTTATGGCAGCCCTAGACGTGGATATATCCATAACCCTAGTTGCTTTGGCACTGCCACAGGGGCAGATTTGGTGATGCCAGATGGCACCAAGCTCATAGGTAGCGCTCAGCTGCGGCAGGGTGATGCGGTGTTACAGCACGGTTCGATGCGGCTGTGTCCTGACTCAGATTTATTTGAGCAGGTATTTGGCGTTTCAGGTAAGATTTCAGGTGAGGCTTCAGCTGAGTCGGTGCCGTCGCGATCGCCGTTTGCGGCAATTCCCGCCCTCCCCATTCCTGCTGTAATCGAGGCTCTAACCGCCGCTGCCTGTGAATGTTTTGACATTCGGCTTGCTGTCCAACCGCTGTCGCAGTTGGAGTGGGCAGCCGTGAGGGCAAAGCTGGAACCATTTCCCCAAGACTAATCGGGCTGCTACCACCCATCACTCGCCTTGATTCAACGATTTGGCGATCGCCCCCAACGGCAACCCTGGTGGATAGGTGCCTTCTTCCTTAATTCGGTTAATTAAGGCATCGGGGACAGGCACCTTCAGTTTTTCGACCACAGCTCGCACAATATCGCCCCGATCGATCATGCCAGCCACCGCCCCTGCCGGAGAGAGCACGGTAATCGAGCGCAGTTCTTGAGTCTCTAGCTGATCGATCACATCTGACAAGGGGGCAGTTTCTGTAACAGATGGGATTTCCAGCAGCGGGTGGACAATATCATTTAGAGTGGTCGTTTCCCATAGGCTCCGCTCTATTTCCTGCAAGTCTTCTAGTTTGATCATGCCTCGGTAGCGGCCATCCGAGCTAGCAAAAAAGGCGGGCGCGATTCCACTTTCTTGCTGTATGTAGTTTTCATTGAATGCCTGTAGCGTCAGCTTCGCCTCGACCACGCGAAACTCACGGGTCATCACATCGGCAGCTTGCAGCCCTCCTACCGCCTCCTGCACATCAGAAACGCGGCTATAGGAACTGGCATTGTTAATCACAAACCAGCCGATTAGCCCAATCCACAGCGCATCGAAGCCATTGGCAGGCGATTGCAGGTAAAGCATGACCCCGAGGGCGATCGCCACCCAGCCCAGCACTTGACCCGCCCGAGCCGCCCAGCGCAACCCCTTAATTCGGCTCCCTGTTGCTTTCCAGACAGCGGCCTTGAGCACCTGCCCACCATCCAACGGCAACCCTGGAATCATATTGAACAGCGCCAGCGCTAGATTGATGCCAGACAGGGTAGACGCCACCAAGTGGGGTGGGGTGTTGTCGGCCAAGCCTCGAGTCAGCAAGGCAAGTAACAGAAACAGCGCAAAACTAACGGCTGGCCCAGCGATCGCGACTTGAAACGCTTGCCCCGGCGTTTTCGATTCTCGATCAATTGAGGCCACGCCACCGAAGAGAAACAGCGTAATCGAGTTGACCTTAATGCCCTGCGATCGCGCCACCAAGCTATGCCCCAGCTCGTGGAGCAACACTGAGCCAAATAGCGCTAACGACAACACTAGACCCGTCACCCAAGCGGTAACTGGATCGTATCCGGGCTGCTGCTGCAAACTGAGTCCATATGACCAAGTAAACAATGCCAGAATAATAAACCAGGATGTATCAATCAGTAGAGGAATACCAAAAATAGAGCCAACTTGCCAACCTGGTTTCATAAACGCCTCCCGGCTGCACAATCTGAATCGGCAATACCCTCGCAGCAGGGGAGTCTGACTGCATTAGTAAACCGCGAGAATCTGACAAATCTAAAACAGTTCTCTAAGTTCTTAATTCTACTGAATTTTTACAGTGAAAAGCAGCAGGGTTGAGGGATGAAGGGGAATGTGCGCAAGGTGGGAGAATGTCCGGGGTTGCCGAACATTCTCCTAGTGCTCTACAGTAATCCGGCGTTAGAGAGGCCGAGGATAAAGCCTGCGCCTAGAAGGTGACCAAAGCTAGTGGTAGCCAGCAGCTCGGGCACTCCAAAGCCCGTAAACATCGCGGGCACCTGCACCGGCAGGGCTGGCCCTACACCTCGGTTTTTGATGGCATAGTAGCCAACGGCGATCGCAAATAGGTTACAAGCAATCATGACCACAGCAGTATTAATCGACCAAGGGGACGTCGTGGCTGTGGCAAGAATTAAAGTGGCGTTCGTCAAGATCAATCTCCAAAAAACATTAATTTCAAACCATCCATTTCGATCTTAAAAAGCTGTGCTCTAGTAAAAACATTTTGTAGAAAGAGTTAACAGTTCTCTGAAAAAATGATACAAAACTAATTGAAGCCGAGGTCTCCTAGCCTCGTTTAATCGCCAACGTTAGCCCATCAGAGAGTGGGAGCATGCTCAGCGTTACGCGTTCATCGTGATGAATTTTTTGATTAAAGGCGCGAATTGCTTCTGTGCTAGCGTCTCTGGCCGCAGGGTCAAGCACACTGCCCGACCAAAGCACATTGTCTACGGCAATCAGCCCGCCCGGTCGCACCAGTTGCAGCGATCGCTCGTAATAGCGCCAGTAATTTTCTTTATCTGCATCGATAAATACGAAGTCAAAGCTATCCGCCCCCCCGTCTGCTAGCAGCTGGTCTAGTGTGGTTAGAGCTGGAGCAAGCTTTAAATCGATTTTGTCGGCTACACCGGCTTTTTCCCAATATTGACGGGCGATCGCCGTATACTCTTCGCTGACATCACAAGCTACCAGTTTGCCATCGGCGGGCAGAGCTAGCGCTACGGAGAGCGCGCTATATCCAGTAAATACTCCGATCTCTAGCGTTTTTTTAGCTGCAATTAGCTGCACCAACAGCCGCAAAAACTGGCCTTGATCTGGGGTAATTTGCATCATGCCACTCGGGTGGTTTTTAGTTTCATCGCGCAGCTGCCTCAACACCTCCGGCTCTCGCAGTGAAACCGACAGCAAATAGTCGTGTAAGGCGTCGCTGAGTCCCAGTGATTTGCTCATATTCAGTCCCAAGGGTAAATAAGCTAGAGAGTGGGCAACCGCCATTGCAGCGATCGCTTTAAAAGCATGACATGCTTACCCCCCCGCATGGTGAAATAAAGAGTAGTCGGTTGATTGTCAGCCGCACCGGGCAATCAGAACCACACTGTTCCCACGTCCCTTCGCCGCCTGCCCATGCTCCGCAAAATTTTGGCCATGACTCTGGTTCTTGCCCTCGCCACCCTCACCGCCTGTGGAGCAGCGGTGGGGCCTCCTCATGATTTGGTAGAACGGGCGATCGCCTTACAATTTAGCCAGACCGAAACAGAGCTGCTCCAAGTCCTTGATCCTGGAACCACCCATCTTCCACCATTTACCATCGACCGCGTTAAAATAACTAACCAAAAGTCGTTAAAAATCGACGATCTCCGCAGTTACTACCTGCAAGGTACCTACGACTTCCGCCTAGAGTTTCGCGATCGACAGCTTAGCCAACGCGACAACCCGTTCGAGATTTACCTACAGCGCCAAGTCGAAGGCAAAACCTGGCGGCTGGCACGCCGTCAACTCAGTCAAACAGGCACTCCAACAGACACTCAAATAACCTGGACAACACAATTAGTGATGTAAATAGTGCTGTAAAGCTAATAGTGCTGTGATCTGAGCAGCGCCCAAAACAACTATCAGCGATCGCTTCAGCCCGCCTCATCAAAATGGCAAGCGGGCAGCGCCCTTGCCGATCGCTCCATACCTGAGGAGAATAGCTGGTATAACCTCGCTCAATCGCGTGTGTAAGGTCTGATCTATGGCTGCTTTCCCTGTCGAACCCGCTCCTAAAATGACTCCAGTCGTGATCGCTGCCGCTGTTGATCTAGAGGCTGTAGATCCAGAGGCTGTAAATCCAGAGATGGGCGCTCGACGTCGCGATCGCCACGTCTTACAAAGCCTGTTCCCAGGAATTTTGCTGCTGTTGCTGCTGCCTGTAGGAGCCAGCTTTTTGGCACTGAAGCAACTACTTGGATTGCCTGACATGCCTCGCTGTTGGGCGATCGCCCAGGCAAGAGATTCCACGTCTAACCAAGTTTACTGCGCCGAAATTTTAGCCAGCAAACAAACGGTTGAAGACTTGAGCCGCGCGATCCAACTGGTTAGAACCATTCAGCCCACAGACCCGTTGCACAAAAAGGCCGAGCACCTGATTCAGCAATGGACAACGGCGATTCTTACCCTTGCCAATATAAAATATCAAGCGGGTTCGCTGTCTGAGGCTCAAGATATTGCCCAACAGGTGCCCTCTACCGTTTTTACCGCCAACCTGGCAGCGGAGCAAATCAAACGGTGGGAGGCAGAATGGGCTAAGGCAGAGGATATTTACACGCAGACCCAAACCCACATTGATGAGGAACGCTGGTACGATGCCTTGACCACCGCTCGCCAGCTGCTGCAAACCGGTAATCGCTATTGGGCCACCCAAAAATACCAGGAACTGATGCGGACACTTCAGTCGGCTCGGGAGAATAATAATTCTGCTAAGAAAGCAACGACTCAAAATCAGCCTACAACCGTAGATGACTTGATTACTCGGTGGGAAAAAGAGCAGCAGCAAAGCGATGCCGCCCATATCGAGCAGGCTAACGCGCTAGCCAAAACAGGTGATTTAGATGGGTTGAGAGCCGCTATTACTGAGGCAGAACAGGTGCTTTATGGCACGCCTCAATATGAAGCAGCGCAACAGTTAACGTCTAGGTTGAGGCAGCAAGCAGAAACGCTTGAAGACCGTCCGCGCCTACAGAGAGCTATAGCTCTGGCCAGCCGAGGCGATTTGAACTCACTCGAAGCCGCGATCGATGAAGCTAGCCAAGTGACCTGGGGGCGCGCCCTCTACGAAGAAGCACGCGATCGCGCCGATACATGGCGCAATCAAGCCCATCGATTACGGGTGCAGGCTCAAGAAGACCAGCTACGGACAATCACGGGGCAAAGCAGCTGGACAGATCCCTTACCCCCGGCGGCTCCAAGTTCCGTACCGCTCGCGATCCCATCTAGTGCACCCCTCGCGCCGCCGCCGCCGCTCGCCACCGACGACGACCCAACTCCCAGTAGCTCGTCCAATGATTCTAGGCAATCTCCCTAGAAATATTTCAGCCCGGTCTATCCGTAAAAATATTGGTGCCAGTAAGGTTAAGAAATGTAGTTTTCCCTGCCCCCGGTTTACCAGCTTAAAATGCGATCGCCCGTTAAACAAAGGGTGCGAGTTCAAATACTGCCCTTCGACGGGTCAGTTAGTGCCTTGTTGAAGGGCTAGGTAGAATGACAAGAGCGATCGCAGGTATCTCTTATGCAGAGCCTATCTAAACGGCTTACTCAGGAACGAGAAAAGGGGCTTAAACAGCCCAGTCATATTAGGGCGTGGCAGCTTACCGCATCGATAGTTGTGCTTGCGATCGCGGCCAGTGCTGTGATCGTCGTTGTTCGATATGGGTTTGGGTTTGGGGAAGGCAGCTCCAAAACCATCACCACCACTACCCGAGATGCCAATGGCAATGTGATCCAAACGGTAACGGAAACACCCGATTCAGGAAAAACCCTTTGGGACTGGCTTAGTTTGCTAGGTGTACCTCTGTCCTTGGCGGGGCTGGGGTATGTTTTCCAGCAACAACAGCAAAAACGGGCAGAGGCCGAAGCAAAAGAAGAGGTGCTGCAAGTTTACTTCGACCGCTTATCGACCCTTTTAGTCGATAAAAACTTGTTGGCGATCGCGGCTAAGGTCTACCCCAGAGAAGACTCAGAGAGCCAAAGAGAAATCTCTCCTGATGAGCAAGCGCTATTCGATTTAGTCGTTGGCATTATTCGGGCAAGAACCTTATCAATCCTGCGAAAGTTTGCTGATGATGTAGAACGAAAAAACAGTGTCATTCGTTTTTTGATAGAAGTCGAGGTTACCAGAAAGGCAATATTAAATCTATTGGGTATCGATCTATCGGGTGTCGATCTATCGTTTGCTGACCTATCGGGTGCCAATCTAGATAATGCCAATCTAGATAATGCCGATCTAAAGGGTGCCAATCTAGAGGGTGCCAATCTAGAGGGTGCCAATCTAGAGGGTGCCAAGCTATGGGGTGGCAAGCTAAATAATGCCAATCTATCGGGTGCCTATCTACGGCGTGCCAATCTATCGGGTGCCAAGCTAGAGGGTGGCAAGCTAAATAATGCCAATCTATCGGGTGCCTATCTATGGCGTGCCAATCTATCGGGTGCCAAGCTAGAGGGTGCCGATCTATCGGATGCCAAGCTAGAGGGTGCCGATCTATCGGGTGCCAGTCTATCGGGTGCCAATCTATGGCGTGCCTATCTATGGCGTGCCAATCTATCGGATGCCAAGCTAGAGGGTGCCGATCTATCGGATGCCAATCTATGGCGTGCCTATCTAGAGGGTGCCAATCTAAAGAACATAAAATTCAACCCAGGCACGAAATGGCCCGCTAAGGAAGAAGTCGCTAAGGCCAAAAACATACCTCTGGAACTAATGAAACAACTGGGCATTAAACCAAAAACAGAAGCCCCAACAGAGCCAGAGCAAAAAACAGAACAACCTTAGCAGGAAGGCACTCAAGAAACCTTCATGATTTTCTGAAGCCTTGCGAGATAGCCACGATAGAAGGCGACTAGCGTCTTCTGACAGGGCAGGGGCGTTAGACAGGATTACCCGCAGAGGGGAGCTGCAACGGCTCCTCTATGGCCTCCCAATGGCCAGTAGAAGCCTTTACAGACAAGGATTCTACTGGTTCTAACACTGCCAGCTCCGAGGTGTCAGCGGGGCA
>Ga0163155_10001947_pt1 | contig 23966 bp, 16 predicted proteins | sample OliLakLV19SP4G1_FD_148611 | JGI IMG/M metagenome (GOLD analysis project Ga0163155, IMG submission 148611) | Freshwater microbial mat bacterial communities from Lake Vanda, McMurdo Dry Valleys, Antarctica - Oligotrophic Lake LV.19.SP4.G1 | ecosystem: Environmental > Aquatic > Freshwater > Lake >... | reverse complement strand
GGACCGGATCCACTCGTCCGTGGGCTCGAGACCTCCCGGGAATCGGCCCGAAGCGCTACCCTCTGCCGGGGGTCATCCGCTTGGAGTTCCTATCCCCTCAGGTCGCCCACCCGGCGCCGTACGCTGAGTCCACCATGAATCACTCGCTCCTCCTGCTTTCGCTGCTCGCGCTGACGGCTTCCCTCGCTCGGCCGTCCCTTGGCACGGCACACCCAGGCCCGCAGCAGGCGTTGGCCTCGCCGCGCGCGGAAGGACCGTCCGCGCCCGAATTCGACGATCGCATCCGCTGCATGCTCCAGGGCAAGGACTCGGCGTACTGGTTCGGGACCGATGGGCAGGGTGTGTACCGCTGGAGGGGCGACGGGACCACGCTCGAGCAATTCACGACCGTGCAGGGGCTCCCCGGCGATCGCGTCCGCGGAATCCAGGAGGATCGCGCGGGGACCGTCTTCGTCTGCACGGAACCGGGTGGTGTTGGCCGGTTCGACGGCCACGCGTTTGTGCGCCTGACCGCGCTCGACCAGTCCGAGAGCGCCTGGGCGCTCCGGCCCGACGACCTGTGGTTCCCTGCCGGGCAAGACACGGGCGCGGTCTACCGCTGGGACGGCACCTCGCTGCACCGGCTTGTCTTCCCCACGACCGCGGCCGGGGATGCGCATGTCGCGGCGTTCCCGCGTTCGAAGTTCCCCAATGCCACGTACAGCCCCTACGACGTCTACACGATCGTCAAGGACGGCGGGGGGCGCGTCTGGTTCGGCACCTCCAGCCTCGGCGCATGTTGTTTCGACGGGACGAAGTTCACGTGGGTCGGTAGCGGTGAGAACGGCAGCTTCGGCGTGCGCTCCATCTTCGAGGAACGGCCGGGGGTGATCTGGCTCAGCAACAACATCCACCGCTACGTCGAGGAGCCGTCCGAGGTGGACGAGGCGGGCGTGGCTTCACCCCGCTTCCGCAGGGAACCGGGCATCGCGACCGATGCCGATCCCTACTCGGTCTTCATGTCGACGCTCCGGGACGAAGACGGCGACCTGTGGTTGGCGACGCTCGGCGCCGGAGTCTTTCGCTACAACGGGACCTCCTGGGCCCACTTTCCGGTCGTGTACGACGGAGAGCCCATCTGGCTCCAGCAGGTCTACATGGACCGTGGGGGGCGGCTATGGCTGGGCACGAACGAACACGGCGTGTACCGCCTCGACGACGCGCGCAGAGCGTTCGAGCGCGTGTCCTTGTGACGGGTCCTGTTGTGAGCCACCGGGAGCATCGGACCTGAAGTTCGCGCGCGTCAGCGGGCTCAGGCGCCAGGCGAGTTCCCCCGGTTGCGCGACCGACAGGCGACTTGCCCGCCTTGGGCTCCAATGGCGACGGGATCGAAGTGAAAGAGACGCACTAGCCACACGGGGGATTCCGACTCACTCGAGGAGGCGCTCGAGAAGAGGTTCGACTTCGCGCGGACCAGATACCGCCCGACTTCCTCCCGGCCCGCCCCGCCGCCTTCTTGCCCCGTTTGGCGACCTTGCGCTTGCCGGCCTTCTTCGCCGCAGCCTTGCCCGACCCGGGCAGGTAGTTCGTCCCGCGCGCTTGCCCCTGGGTCCTGAGTGCACTCGCCGCAAGCAGCACCTTGATGGGGCCCTTTAGCCCTCCTGCCTCGACGCCCAGGCCGCGCCCGATCCCTTCGAGGCGGCTGCCCGGGTTGGACTTCACGTAGGCCAGGACCTTGGCTCCAGCGGCTTCGACGTTGGCCGTGGACCGCTTGGCCCGGCGACCAAACTCTTGGCGGCGTTGGGAGCCGCGGTACTTTCCAGGGCTGGCCTGGACCGCGTCGGCCAGCGGTGGGTACCGTGCCGAGATGACCCAATCCTTGCTCTTGTCGGTGATCATGATCAGCGTGGTGGCATCAACACCCGGCTGTGCAGAGATTGCGATCATCAACAGCGCACGCAACAAGCACGACATCGCTACTCTTCAGCAACGCCAGGGCATCAATGTATGGACCACCAAGGAGTCGGTAGCCAGCCGCACTCAGTTCGTCATCGGAGTGGGTTCTGACCGCAAGCCGAAGCCAGTTGGCATCGTTGCGCCAGCCTATAGTCATGGCGGAATCGCTGCGCGCTTCGCGGCGCCTGTGCTCGACGGGCGGGTTTTTGCGACTGAACTACAGGTGGCTGCGCTGACTGATTCAGGCCTGTCGCTTGTGTGCTTCGTCAACGATGTCGGTGGGTGTCAAGATAGTTGCCGCCTAGATCCTTTACTTCATGCGGTGGCTGCCTCCTCGAGCTTCGGCTCGGGATTGAGCGTCACGGAGTGGACGTGCGACCAGTCCCTGGCCTGACCACTCCATCGTTCAGGACGTCGAGCGCGAGCCGACTCGTATACACGACGACGGTTCTCGAGGATGGCGTGATCGCGGCCAGTGTGCTGGCGCGCGGCTGCTCTACGGCACGCCGTTCGGGCCCTCCAGCTCGGGTGCCCAGGCCTGTGCAATCACACCCACCGGACGAGCAGCCATTTGCGGCTCGACGCGACCGGTGTTCCCGACGACACCCGGCTCGGCGAGTCCCGACTACAACGGCGGTCAGCTGGACGCCTTCGTGTTGACCCTCGACTTGTTCCTTCAGGGCGCGGAGCCGTTCGGATCCTCGACCGCTTCGTGCCGCGGACCGCTGCTGCTCAACGCGACCAGGATGCCTGCTCCGGGCGCGTCAGACTTCAGCCTCTACCTCACCGGCGCGCCGCCGCTCTCGAGCGGCCTGATCCTCTTCGGGACTGCGGTCACCACGCCGACGAGCGTGCTCGGCGCCGGCTTGTGGCTCGACCGGCAGCGCTACATCGGGCGCGCGTTCGTCGTCACCGATGCCGACGGTTATATGGATCATCCGCTGCCCATTTCGCTCGCTACGAGCGGGCGGCGAATCTCTGCCCAAGCGTGGATCCGGAACACGCAACTTTGCCCGGGGACCGGCACCTGGTCGGCCAGCAATGGACTGACGATCACGGTCCAGTGAGTGTTCAGGCCGGTTAATCATTAAGGACACTCACCTTCAAAAAGCGATTTCGAGCGGCTACCCGGCCATTCTCGGCGAGCCGGCTCCCAATGTGACATCAAAACACGCGGGCGCGAAGGGCATGATCGCTCAAACGCGGGGATTCGGGCTTCGCTGAAGCCGTTGCCGCCAGTTGAACGCCTGCTCCGCGCATGCGATCGCCCCCATGCCATTCTGGACCATGCCATTCTGGACAGGCTATGTCGATTCCCGGCTATGTCGATTCCCGGCTATGTCGATTCCCCGGTTGATGATCTCCGTTCGCGCGGGCTGCGGCGTCGACGGCCCTGCTGATCCCAGCGGCGACGGCATCACAACAGCGTTGATCTGGCGCAGCTGCTCGGCGCGTGGGGTCCCTGTCGGTAATGCGAGTGGGTGGAGACAAGCGCCGCGCGCCCCGACCGAGCGATCGGGGCGCGCGGCGTTTCAGTCCTCAAGGTCCGGCACCGCGACAATGACTTCCGGCGCCGCGTCCGTCCGAGCCGTCCACGCGTGGACCAGGCGCTCTGCATGCGCGAGCTGCGTCGGCGTCAGCCGGCGGGCGAGCATGGCGCGACGCTCATCGGCCAGTGTCTCGCCCTGCTCGGCGCTGAGCGTGAGCCACTTGTACGCCGCGATGTGATCCTGCGGGACGCCCTGCCCTCTGCTGCACATGAGGCCGAGATTGAGCTGGGCAACCCGTGATCCCTGGTCCGCCGCGAGTGTGAGCCAGCATGCCGCTTCGGATTCGTCTTTCGGGATCCCCCGGCCGTGAAGGTGCATGAGGCCGAGATTGGTCTGCGCCGCGGTGTAGCCCCGATGCGCTGCGAGGCGCCACCAGCGTGCCGCCTCTTCGCGATCCTGCGGCACATGCTCTCCCGTGCTGTAAAGGCAGCCGAGGACGAACTGCGATTCGGCCACGCCCTTTTCCGCCGCCTGATGGAGCAGGGTGACGCCCTCGCCGTCCGTCACGGACTCTGCCTGACCTCCGACGATCATCGCTCCGAGATTGTTCTGCGCTGCCGCGTTGCCCTGTGCCGCAGCCTCGCGATACCAGCGTGCCGCCTGGGCAGGATCTGATTCAAAGAGCAAGCGGCCGAGCGCGGTCTGCGCTTGCGCGTATCCCTGCTTCGCTGCGCGCCGGTAGAAATGCGCGGCCCGTGTCTCGTTCTTCGCCATGCCGGCACCGGACTCTGCCAGGACACCGAGCAGGTACACCGCCCGAGCGTATCGCTGATCTGCGGCGAGCTTCAGATACCGGCGGGCCGTCGTGTCGTTCTGGTCGACGCCGTCACCGCGCAGATAGAGCACGGCGAGATTCGTCTGCGCCGGCGCGAATCCTTGGTCGGCGGCCAGGCGGTACCACGCCGCCGCGTCTTGGTCGTCCTTCTCGACACCGCGACCGACAAAGCAGCAGTTCCCAAGGTTGTTCTGCGCCGCGGCGTAGCCCTGATCGGCGGCCCGTCGATACCACGTCACCGCCTCGGCCAGCTCGCTGGCGGAGCTCTCGCGCGTGTCGTACGACAGTCCCGTCAGATACTGGGCGCGGGCGTGGCCGCGGTCAGCAAGCGGTCGCCAAATTTGCCGGGCGCTCGCGACCTCCCCCGCCTCAAAGGATCGCATGCCGGTTTTCACCGCGCCGCCACACCCGCCCGTCGTCATGAGAATGACTGCGGCGATTGTGCCGACGGCGCCAAGGAGGGCGAAAGGCGAACGAGAGCGGTGACGGATCAACGCCGACGATGTGGATGTGAAAGTGGACATACGTCCGCTTTCGTCGGACGAGTCCGCCATCCGATTGAGTGGAAGTCCGCAAAGCCGGGCGAGTTGGTCGCCGCCAACAGTTCTTCACAATGCATGTGCGTCAGAAATGAGCGACACGTTCGAACCCGTTCCCCCCGTTACTGCGAGCCGCCCGGCGAGATCTCGCTCAAAAAACTGAAATTCGCTTTGGTGCCACGTCAGGCGTTCCAGGTCGCCTCGACCGCGTCGATAATCGTGCGCAGCCGGCGCAGAACATCGTGCTTGAGGCGGTAGATCTCGTCGACGCTGATACCGAAGACTCGCGCAAGCTCGGGATACGGCTCGCCTCGGAGCGTGCATCGCTCAAATGTCTCGAGTGCCCTGGGGTTACGGGGCGGCTCTGCTCGAAGGCGCGCGATCGACTCGACGAGAATCGCGCGGCGCATCTCGGCATCCCAAAAGTCGGTGAGCGCACGTGCGTCGGGAACCTCGCGAATCACTCCTGCGCCAGGGCGGTTCGTGGCCTCTTCGAGCACGCCGTCGCCAAGGTCGCTGGCCGGACGAACCCGTCGCGTTTCGGGCCGGCGAAGCAAGTCGATGGCCCGATGCCGAACCACGGCGACGAGCCACGTGCGCAGGCGACCACGGGCCGGGTCGTAGTCGCCGCGCCGCCAGCCAGCGAAGAACTCCAGTATTGTCTGCTGGGCCACATCTGCGGCATCTTCGGGACGGAGTCCGATCCGCCGCGCCACGGCGAGGACCACCGGGCGGTATCGCCGGTCAAACGCATCCCAATCATCATGGGAGCCCGTGGTGCGGAGCCGTTCGAGCAGGACGATTGTCGTCGTGTCGTTCGAAGACGATGGGCCCGTCGATTGGGGCGGATCGGGGCGGGGCACGTTGTGCGTAAGTCCATCCATGGCGTGCTGATGACCGAGCCCTGATGCGGTCCGAGGGACGAGATTGGCGTCAATCCATCGAGAAACCGCGAGAAACCGACGACAGTTACGCACCCAACGCGACAAAGTCACTGTGCGAACTGGTCCCCGCCACCAAGAGCCAACTCCATCTATGTTTCACTCTACCTCGATCACCCTCGCATCGCTCGTTGCCGGAGGATTGGCCGGCACGCCCAGCGGTCCATGCATCGACGACTGCCCAAAGTCCGGCACCGTTGAAGTCGACGGCTGCGGCCGAAGCGTTCGGAGACGACGGCGCGTGCCCGACACCAGCGTGGCTCGAAGCGTTCGTCGCCGGCACCGATGTCGGTGGCACAACCTCGGTCCCGCTCGCGGCCGAACAGCTGGCCCAAATGTCGTCCCAGCTGACCACGCACCTGGCAGGCTGTGCAGCGTGCCGTGCCCGCGTTGCTGAGCTGCGCTCCGATCGTTCGCTGGCGAGCGAGTGTCGCGAGGCGTTCTCGATTGCATCCGATCCACCGACTGACACCCGGTCACGCATCGACAACTTCACCATCCTCGACGAGATCGGCGCGGGCGGACAGGGAACGGTCTTCCGGGCGCGGGATGCGCGGACAGGTCGCGAGGTCGCGCTCAAGCTGCTGCACGTCGGTCGAGTCGCGCCGAGCCGCCAACGCAAGCGGATGGATCGCGAGATGGAGATCGTCGCCCGCTTGCGTCACCCCGGCATCGTGACCTTGCACGAGGCGATCGAACTGCCAACGGACGGGCTGGGGCTGGTGATGGAACTCATCAACGGCATTCCGCTCGATCACTGGGCCGTTGAACAGCGGTCGAAGGCGAGATCGGGAACGGGGAGCGGCGCGACCGCTGAGTTCCGTCGCCGATTGTTCGAGGTCCTTCGCGGCGTCTGCGATGCGGTGCACTATGCGCATCTGCACGGCGTGGTGCACCGGGACATCAAGCCGAGCAACGTGCTCATTGACGCAAACGACCGTCCGCACGTTGTGGACTTCGGGATCGCTCGCACCTGTGACGACGACACGGTCACGCTCGGATCGGAGATCGTCGGTTCCCCCCCGTACATGGCGCCGGAGCAGGCGCGCGGCGGCGAGGATGCTGTCGATCTGCGCTCGGATCTCTTCGCGATCGGCGCCATGGGCTATGAACTGCTGACGGGACAGCTGGCGTTGCCGAACCGCGGCCGGGGCGACCGCCTCGCTGCGACGATCGAGAAGGAGCACAATCCGCCGTCGCCGAGTTCGGTCCTCAAGCTCGCCCGGCCGCGCGATGTCGACGCGGTGTTCGCCACCGCGCTGGCGCGCGATCCGGAGCGGCGATACCAGTCCGCGCGCGATCTCGGTGCGGACTTCTCGGCGCTCATCGATGGCGGCGCGGTGCTCGCCCGCCGCGACTCGCTCGCGTTTCACGTGCGCTCGATTGCGCGACGCCATCGCCGGCGGCTCATCGCGACAGGAGCTGTCGCCGCCGCGCTGCTCGCTGTTGCCGGAACGTACGGCGCGACGAGCTGGAGCGCCAGACAGCGCGAGTCTGCGCTGCGGCAGGTCAACGATGTGTGGCTGCGCCTCGCGACCGAATGGCGTCCGAGCGTGGAGTTCAGCGGCCAGGCGGCGTCGCTCGAACATCGCTTCACGCCTGAGACACTCGCCTCGATCGCGGACGCCATGGACGCGGCGATCGCGCTGGAGACGGCGCCGGCGAGCGAGACGCATCGTCTCCGGCTCGCTGTGGTGCGCGCGTGCCTGATCTCCGATCGGCTGCTGGATCGGGCAGAGGTGATCGTGGACGAGGCGCTGGCTGCCGCGACGGAAGGTGACGACGCGAACGATCGGGATCACTGGCTCGCGGCGGCATCGCTGTATGCGGTACGGATCAATCGAAACGTGGTCGATGCGGCGATCGATCTTCATCTCGTGGCGGACGACCTCCTTGCGAACCCGTCGCTCGAGGCCGCGCTCCGCGACGACATCGAGGCGTCGCTGAATCGTCTAGAGGAATACGAAGACTCGAAGCATGCGCGCGACGAGATGGGTGCGGCGATGAAGCGAATGGAAGACGGCACGCCGGGCGAGTCGGCGGCGTCCGTGATCCTCCGTCAGCGCCAGCAGCTGAAAGAATCCATGGCGAAGGACCAGGCGGGGCCTTGAGCCCCCGCTGCGGCGCCGCTGACCCGATACCATCGCCGCCCTATGGCTCAGACGCGGCAATCCAAGGCACGAAACGTACGAAAACCCCAGCCTCCGGTCCGATCCCGGCGGAGTACGGTGCGCGAGGAACCTCGCGTTTCACGCGACCGTCGGCCTGATGGCATGACGATCGAAACGTGGCAGACCCAGCTGCGCCGGCAGTTCGGCCGCGATCAGCCATTTCAGATCAAGAACCTCGGGGACGATCCGGTCTTCTCGGATTTTCTCGTCTCCAATCCGGGACGAGGCACGGCGTACCGGGTGACGATCCGCGGTTCGCAGCCGGGCGAGAACGCGTGTACGTGTCCTGACTTCGGCACGAACACGCTCGGCACGTGCAAGCATCTTGAGTTCGTCCTCGCCAAACTGCGACGAACCAAGTCCGGCGAGTCGGCGCTGGCCACACCTTTTCATCCGCACCTTTTCATCCGGAGTTCAGCGAACTCATTCTTCGCTACGGCGCGCGTCGCGCCGTCTGCTGGAAGCCGGGAACGGCGTGTCCCGCCTCGCTCCTGAGGCTTGGGCGCTCGTACTTCGGCGACGACGGCGTTCTGCACAACACGGCGTTCGGGCGCATCGAGACGTTCATCGCAGCGGCAGCCCGCGCGGGCCACGAGCTGCGCTGTCGTGACGAAGCTCTGGCGTTCATCGCTGAAGTGCGTGACGCAGAGGAGCGGCATCGGCGGATCGACGCGGCGTTCCCGAAGGGCATTGCGACCAAGGCGCTGGACACCATCGTCAAGGCCACCCTGTACGACTATCAGCGCGAGGGAGCGCTGTTCGCGGCCCGCGCCGGCCGCTGCCTTCTCGGCGACGACCTGGGACTCGGCAAGACGGTGCAGGCGATCGCGGCGGCGGAGATCATGGCGCGCCACCTCGGCGTCGGCCGCGTGCTCGTGATCTGTCCGACGTCAGTGAAGCACCAGTGGGAACGAGAGATCGAGCGCTTCATCGACCGCAGCGCAGTAGCGATCAACGGGCTGCGCGCCCAGCGCGAGGCTGCCTTCGCCACCGACACGTTCTTCAAGATCACGAACTATGACACCGTGTACCGCGACCTCGATCTGATCGCCGCCTGGGGCGCGGATCTCGTGATCCTGGACGAAGCCCAGCGCATCAAGAACTGGTCGACGCGCACCGCGCAGAGCGTCAAACGCATCGCCTCACCCTACGCGATTGTGCTCACCGGAACACCGCTCGAGAACCGACTTGAGGAACTCGTCTCGATCGTGGAGTTCGTTGATCGCTATCGACTCGGTCCCACGTTCCGGCTCCTGGACCGGCACCAGACCCGCAACGAAGACGGCCGCGTCGTCGGGTATCGCGATCTCGATGCGCTCGGCCGCACGTTGCAGCCGATCCTTCTTCGACGGCGGAAGCACGAAGTGCTCACGCAGCTTCCGAAGCGGCTCGACCAAAAGCTGTTCGTGGAGATGACACCCGAGCAGCTGCTGCACCACGAAGAGCACCGCGAGATCGTCGCCCAGATCGTGCGGAAGTGGAAGCGGCAGCGATTCCTCTCCGAAGCAGATCAACGCCGTCTGCTGGTGGCGCTTCAATGCATGCGGATGAGTTGCGACAGCACGTTTCTGCTCGACCAGACCACCGATCGCGGTACCAAGGCGGACGAGCTCATGACGCTGCTTGCAGAGATCCTCGAGCGCCCCGATCAGAAGGTCGTCGTCTTCAGCCAGTGGACCCGCATGCTCCAGACGATCGTGCCGCGGCTCAACGAGCGCTCGATCGGGCACGTGCTGTTTCATGGCGGTGTGCCTGGCACCAAGCGCGGAGCGCTGATCGAGCGCTTCCGCAACGAGGCAGCGTGCCGCGTGTTTCTGTCCACTGACGCCGGCGGCGTTGGCTTGAACCTGCAGCACGCGTCAACCGTCGTCAATCTCGATCTGCCATGGAATCCTGCGGTGCTCGAGCAGCGCATTGGCCGCGTGCATCGCATCGGGCAGGCACGTCCCGTGAGCGTCGTGAATTTTGTGAGCCAAGGGACGATCGAGGAAGCCATGCTTTCCGTGCTCAGTTTCAAGAGCTCGCTCTTTGCAGGCGTGCTCGACGACGGCGCGAAGGAAGTGTTCCTCGGCGGAACAAAACTGCAGCGTTTCATGCAGACGGTCGAGCGCGCGACAGGCGCGATCTCGCCGTCCGACCCGGGCGAACAGGCGGTCGCGGCCGAACAGCCGGTTGCGCCGGCCGCATCCACCACCGACGTCGTGCGCGACGAAGCGTCTGCTCCGCGCGCCCATCAATGGTCATCGCACCTTGAGCAGGGCGTTGCATTCCTCGATGGCCTGGTGGCAGCGGCGGCCAATGACGCAGCGAGCGACACGAGGGGCGATGCCCGTCCGCACGACCGGCGCAGCCTCGTCCGTCGCGACGTGACAACCGGCGAGCGGTACCTCCATCTGTCCATGCCGTCACAGGAGGTTCTGCATCGGATTCAATCGGGACTCGCAGAACTGCTTGGTCGCGCTTCGACATCCACACCGGCCGACACGAACGCACCGCGGGGCTCCGGCAGCGCGTAAAACGGCGCCAACCCGTGATCCAACGCGTCCACAAGCGCGGCGCGGAACTGATCGGCGGCCGCGCGATCCGCACGCCCTTCGGCGATCTGCCGCACTGTTGCGAGCGCGACCGGAATGCTGTCGAGAATGACCGGCCTGGTCTGCTGGCGATAGACGTCGGTGCTCCGCGTGTACCGCCCCACCGAAATCTTGTGATCGTGCCAGAGCATCCACGACAAGAGCACGCACACGATGAAGAGTGGTATCGCGCGCCACAGACTCCACCACCGAGGTTTCGTTCGCATCGTGGCGCCGCGCGCGAAACCGCACTCGGTGCATGCGTCGGACGGCGCGTCATCGCTCATGCCGCTCTCCTGCATCCAGCTCCGCCATCAGGGTCGCGATCAAGTCGAGGTACGGAGCACGATCCGCGTCGGGAAGGCCGCATTCGATGAGCAGTCGTTCGGCTTCGACGAGCGCGATCCTTGCTTCGGCGGTGCGGCCGGAGAGCGTCAGCAGCTCACCGCGGCGAATGTGCGCGATGGATCGGTGCCATCCCCAGCTGCCATCCGCCTGGCGCAGCTCCTCGATCGCCTCGTCCACCAAGGCCAATCCGCGCTCGGGATTCTTGAGTTCGAGCTCAGAGAGCGATGCTTCCACCTTCGTCCAGCTCACGTGTGGACTGTTCGAAGAATGGGTGACGGCGCGCTCGATGGCTTCGAGGTAGAGCGCGCGGGAACGCTCTGCATCGCCCCGGCGCGCGTGCGCGCGTGACATTTCGCGCAGGCGCGTGATGAGGTGAATTGGATCCGTGGTGGCGAGCAGCCGGCGCATGTGTGCGAGCAGCGCGTCGATGTCCGCGGGTGTCACCCTATGCGGCAGCGAGGTGAAGCTCGCGCGAAATCGCAGGAACAGAAGCTCGACATCTCCAACCGTCCTAGGCTCGCCCGTCGGCATCGCAAGGCGAATCGCGGCCTCGGCCGGAGCGAGCGCTTCGCCGTATGCCTCTCGTTCGCAATAGCGCTGCGCAAGGCGACCGAGCGATTCCACGAGGTCGGGATGCTCGGTGCCGAGGACGGATCGCTTGACCGCATTGAACTGTTCGAGCACTGCCGGCTCCGCCAGCGTCACCGCCGATGCACCCAGACTCGCGACCAGCGCACTGACAGCGTCCCTTTCGCTCGGGTCCGTGGCGTGCTGTGCATAGATCGTGAGCGCAGGAAGAAGCCGATCGTGTGCATCACCGTACGCGAGATACGTATGCGTCAAAAGGTGTGTCGCTGCCTCCCGCATCCCCGCGCTGTCACCGCGCGCATCGAGTTCGCGAAGCACGTCGGCAGCCGCATCGATGGCACCCTGCGCCAGAGCGACTTCGGCTTTGACCGCGAGCGCCTCGAGCGTGTCAGCGTGTCCCGCGCCGAGCAGTCGCGTGTACAGCAGCAGCGCCTCATCGATGAGTCGTGCGGCTTCGGTGCCGCTGCTGCGCCGGGCCAGCAGGTGCGCGAGACTTGTCATCGCCCGGGCGGTCAGCACGTCGTCCGGCGCGTCGCGTTCCCGCACGATGCGCAGCGCCTGGCGATACTCGACCTCGGCGCGTCGCAGACCACCGCGCGCGGCGCTCACGTCACCGATCGCCAGGCGCGTGGCCACGACCGCGAGCGGATCGTCGCCAAACACGCCGGCCTCGAGATTCTCGCTGATGGCGTTGAGCGCCCGGTGCGCCGGGCTCGTGTATGCAGCCATCGGAACTGTGTCGCCTTGCGGGATGACCTCGCTGATGAGCGCAGTCACCGCTTCGTTGCGTCGGGCGCCATCGAGGGCGCGCTGGCGTTCCGAGGCCTCGCGGATACTGGACTCGCGATTGGCGAGCACGCTCCAAATGACCGCGATGCCGCCTGCCGCGAGGGCAAGCGTCACGGCGAGACCGACGCCAACAGCCATCCGGTTCCGTCGCAGCGCCATGCGGGCGAGATATGCGACCGAGTCGCGCCGCGCATCGATCGGGTCTCCGCGACCGTACCGCTCGATATCGTCACGCAGCGCTGCAGCGGACGCATAACGCCGGTCGGGATCGCGCGCCAGCGCCTTCACGACGATCGTGTCGAGGTCGCGGTCGATCGGGACCGTGTGCCCCGCTCCATTAGCCGTCTGCGTAATCAATGACGGCGCGGGCACCGCGCCATGCGTTATCTGCGCCAGCAGATCCGCCACGCCGCACTCGCTCTCAAACGGCAGACGGCCGGTCAGAAGCTGGAAGAGAATGACGCCGAGCGAGTACACATCGCTGCGCGTCTCAGCATGGTGACCGTCGTGCATCAGCTGCTCGGGGGCGGCGTACGAGAGCGTGCACGCGACTTCCCCTGTCGCAGTCACGCGCGTGGCAAGGGCGCCCGTCAGTTCCGTCGCAATGCCGAAGTCGAGGATGCGCGGTTCGTCGGCGGAATCGACCAGGATGTTCTCCGGCTTGAGATCACGGTGAATGACGCCGTTGCGATGCGCGTGCTCAACGGCGTCGCAGATGGATGTGAAGGCGCGCAAGAGTTTCGCGCGGCGAGCCACGATGTCACACGCGGGATCGGCGCGGACGCGGCGCGTCCAGTGATCGAGCGGAATGCCGTCGATCCACTCCATCGCCATTGCGAAGCGGCCGTCGGACATATCACCGCAGTCGTGCATGGTGACGATGTTCGGATGACGCAGGCGCGCTGCGAGCCGCGCCTCGCGCTCAAGTCGTGCACGGCTGCGCGCCGAATCGAGACGCATGACCTTGATCGCGACTATTCGTCCCGACGCCCGATGCAGTGCGCGATACACCACGCCCTGTCCCCCTCGGCCGACTTCCTCGATGGTTTCGAAGCCTTCCAGCGTCGATGTGTCGTTGTCGCCCGCCGCGCCATCAGACGCACACGTTGAGGGATTTCGTTCCTGGGCCGATCGAAGCTGCGTCGCAATGGTGCGGACGAATGTGTCGGTGTCCGCGAGGACCTGAAGGCGGGCACCGCACGTCTCGCACGACGCGACATGCGCGGTGACGCGCGGATCGATCGTCAGCCCGTCACGGTGCATTGCAAGCTCTGCATCCGATGGGCACGGGTGCGCTGTCATGGCGAAGCATCCTCGTACTCGACGGTCAGGCGCGTCACGATCTCCTTCAGGCGTTCGGCGACGCGATACTTCGCGCTGTAGAGCGACTCGATGGACATCGCGCACTCGGCCGCCGCTTCCAGCGCTTGGCACCCGGCGCATTGCAACCAGTTCGAACGCTTTGAGGCTGCGCGGGTTCCTGCGACCATCGGTCGTGAGTTCGTTCCACGCCCTGACGGCAATGTGCGCCCGCTCCTCCTCGTCCCACACGGCCTCAAGCCACGCAGAGCCCCACGCGGAGCCCAGCGCTGCCTGCCGCTCGCGCAGCTCATCAGACATCCCTGCACGCCGTCGTGCGGAACGCTGCAGGTCGCGACTCCGATGCTCAGCGATCGCGACGATCCACGAACGAAGACGTCCGCGTTTCGGATCGTACTTTCCATCGCGCAGGTCACGTACCACTTCGAACAGCGTCTGCTGCGCGACATCCGCCGCGTCGTCTTCATTGAGTCCAATGCGCCGCGCGACCGCGTGCAGAATCGGCGAGTAGCGCATCGAGAACGCGTTCCACGTCGCTGCATCTCGACTGCTGCGCATCGCATGCAGCAGCGCGGTGGTCGTCGTCACATTGTGCGCCCGAACGCTCCCGGGTCCCCCGCTGTCCGCATGCATGTCGCGATTCCCTCTCGGATCCGGATCGTCCATCGGTCCAACGACGCACCCGCCCGCGCAAGATGATCGTCGCCACAGCGGGGTTGCGGCGCTCGAAGTGTCAGATTCTCCGGGAACCGTCAGAATTCCGATCGACCGGAGCGCGTGTCCGTTCGCGATGATTTCCCTTGTGGCGGACAAACTCAATCTGCGGGTTGCATTGCGCAATCGGCGCGGGCACGATACAGCAGCGGCAGCGGAAGGACCATTGGAATCGGAGGCGACGGATGACCGACGTCAGCGCAGCAATCACCGCCATTACTCTCGCGTGCACCGCGCTGTCGAGGTCGGCGCACGGAGATGCCACTGTCCGGGGCCTCATACATCACTGGCCCGCCGACGGCGACGCCGCTGACGCCGTCGGCTCAGCTGACGGAACGATCAACGGCGCGGTCTCGTACGGCGATGGTCGATTCGGAGCGAGCTTCCACATCGCGTCCGGTGCGTCGATCACGTTCCCGCCGCCGGCCGGCGAATTTGGTCGCTCCGACTTCACGGTCAGCTTCTGGTGCCGCATGGATCGTGCGATGCGCGCGCCGATGATTGCCAAACGTGGCACGTGCGACCGCGCTGACTTCTACGAGATCGACATCCGACTCGACGGTGACGTGCTTGTCGAGATCGCCGATGGCGAATCCGGGGTGACGTCGCTCCTGACACGCTCGGCGGACGTTCACGATGGCCAGTGGCACCACGTCGCCTGGCGCCGGGCATCGACTATGCAGACGGTATTCGTCGACGGATGCGCGCTCGTGACTCCGGTTGCCACCACGGTCGCAGACGTGAACATCGACGCGCTGCTCACGCTCGGCATGAGCCCGTGCGTCGGCGGTGCTGCGAACACTGTGCCGTTCGAAGGCGCGATCGATGAAGTACAGCTGTACGCGCGAGCGCTGGAAGACGGCGAGATCCGTCTGCTTGCCCACGCGGAAATGGCGAGTGATCTGAGTAGCGACGGCAAGGTCGGCGCGGCGGATCTCGCGCTGATGCTTGCTGCGTGGGGGCAGTGCACTGCATGCTGCGCAGCCGATCTCAACGGCGACAATGTGGTCGATGCGGCGGATCTGGGCGCGATGCTCGGCGCCTGGTCGAGTTGACGGAGACATGCGTTTCCCACGCTGGAGTTGCGAATGAGCTGGACATGGTTCCTCGATGCCCTGGTGATCGCCCGCGACGCCGCGATCGTCGTCGGTGTCCTCCTGATCGTGCTCGGACTGCTCGGTCGCGTCGACCTCTCACATCCGCGCTGCAGGTGCTGCAAAGCCGACCTGCGGCTGCTGAGCTGGGAACTGGCGAGTGGGGCGGCGCACGATGACCGACGACCAGTCGCGTGCCTGGGCTGCGGCCGGCTGCTCACGGGACGCGCGGTGCGATGGCGCCCGTTCCCGATCGCGTGGCGCGCGGTCGCCGCCGGCGCACTGCTCGTGGCAGTGGCGATCGGCAGCTATGCGTGGACCATGGCGCGAGCCCGCAACGGACTGAGCTGGCGCGATGCTCTCCCCGTGGATCATCGCCGCGCCCACAGCGAGCAACGATGTCATCGTACTGAACGACGAGATCCTGGCCCGCGAGGGCGAATCCACCGGTGCCGGTGACAACTGGCAGACCTTCAGTGATGTGAAGACCAACAGCCTCGGCGACTACGCGATGATCGGCGACACCGATGCCGCCTCGGCGAGCGACGGCTACCTTGCCTTCAATGATGCGTTGGTCGTGCGCGAAGGCGACACCATCGGTGGCGGCTTCACGCTCACAGGCAACGCATCTGCGGTCGGCCTCAACGATGTGGGACAAGTCGGCGCGATCTGGAACAGCAACATGGGCGACGTGCTCTTCGTGCTGACGCCCAATCGCGCTGGCGCTCCCACGCTCGACATCCTCGCGAAGGTCGGCGACCCGGTCGACCTCGACGGCGACGGCACCGACGATGCGACCATCACCGACTTCAACGCGAGCACGATCATTGCCCCGGGACTCGACCTGCCGCGTCAGTGCCGGGTGTGCGCGCGAGTCGACGTGGAGGATGCCAGCGGCGCCGAATTCGTCGCGATCGTCTGCGTGCCGCTGCCAGCAGCGCCGGACCTCGCAAATCTCGACGGTGTCAACGGCGTCAACGGCGCCGATCTCGCGGTCCTTCTCGGAGGATGGGGAGCGGCCGGCATCGCGGATCTCAATTGCGACGGCACCGTTGATGCTGCCGATCTCGCGATTCTGCTCGGTTCGTGGGGGTGACTGAAGGGGCTCATCGGTGTTGCGCCTGCTGAGAATCGCGAAGACTCGTCCAAAATTGCCGCCTTCGCCAACGTGGCGGAGACCAGCACGCCCGGTGCCGATCACGGCCCTCTGCCGTGATGAGTGTGCAGTACATCGGGCTGGCCGACCTTGGGGAAGCCGGCGGCAGGCTGTGCCCCTTGCAGCCGAGCTACGCGAAGTTCCAGCGCGTGCTCTTCATCCGGGGCGACGACGTGTACGCGCCGCAACGGCACGCGACGAACGGGCGGGCTTGCTCGCGGGCAAGCCCGCTTTCCTTTCTTCGCGAGCGGGCTTCGCGACCGGAAACTCCGCAGGCTGCGGCCGCGCCGCTTCAGTTGAGTCCAACTTGCACTAATCTACAGTGCCCCCTTCGACAAACGGAACTGCTCCACGCATGGCCCGGCTCTCGGAACACGACGGCAAGCGCCTCCTCGCCCAGCACGGGATGGCGGTTCCGCGCGGTCTGGTCGCGCGGTCCGCCGCAGAAGCGGAGCGCGCCGCCGCCACGCTCGGCTGTCCGGTCGTCGTGAAGATCCAGGCTTGGACCACCGGCCGCGCCGCGCTCGGCGGCGTTGCGTTCGCGAGCTCTCCCGCGGAAGCCGCGACGCACGCTCGACGCATGCTTGAACTCACGGTCGGTCAGTTTCCCGTCGAATCCGTTCTCATCGAAGAGAAGATCGACATCGCCCGCGAGCTCTTTGTCTCGCTGGCCGTCGACGATCGCGATCGCGCGCCCGTTCTGCTTTTCTCGCCCGTCGGAGGATCCGGTGTTGAGGAGCGCGCTGCCTCGACCTCGCGCATTCGGTGCAACGTCGGAACGGGACCGGACGAAGCCGCACTCACGGCAGCCGCGCGAACTGCAGAAGGCGTCGCGGCGCCGCAGATCGTCGCCGCGTTGCGTGCGGTCTTTGACGTCGCCAAAGCATCGGAAGCCCGCAGCGTCGAGATCAATCCGCTTACGGTCACGCGCGACGGACGCATCGTCGCCGCCGACTGCCGCGTGACCATCGACGACTACGCGGTCTTTCGCCATCCCGAACTCGGCATTGAAATCGCCCGAGAATTCGATCATCCGCCGACAGCGCTCGAGCGCGTGGCGTACGCGGTCGAACAGGCCGATCATCGCGGCACGTTCTACTTCGCGCAGCTTGCAACTGCGGCGCCGGCCGGATCCCGCGGGCTCATCGGCTTCCATGGTGCCGGCGGCGGCGGATCGATGATGGCGATGGACGCGATCACGGCCGAAGGATTCACCGTCGCGGACTTCACCGACACCTCGGGCAACCCGTCGAGCGCGAAGGTCTACCGCGCGGCCCGCATCATCCTGAGCCAGCCCGGCCTCGTCGGCTACTTTGGTTCGGGCTCCGGCGTCGCGAGTCAGGAACAGTTCTGGTCGGCGTATGGATTGGCGAAAGCGTTCTGGGAACTTCAGCTCGACATTCCCGCAGTGGTCCGGCTCGGCGGCAACACCGAAGACCGCGCGGTGGAGATTCTCACCTCGGCCTCGCGCGATCTGTCGTCGACAGTCGAGGGATATCGCAAGACTGACGCGCCGGCATTCATCGCGCGCCGCTTCGCGGAGCTCGTCACGGCAACGAATGGTCGGACATGGAAGCCGCGCGGGCGGCGCGTGCCCGCGTACGTCGGCGCAGCGTCATCGCTCTCGATGCCGATCAAAGGCGCGACGGTGTGGATCGACGCCGCGTGCTGGAATGACGCACGCGCGATCGTGATCGCCAACTCGTCGGGCCTTGTGCGCGACGGCGACGGCAGGCCCGCGTTCACGCTCCCCGCCGCGGAACTCGCCGGTAAAGACAGCGAGTTCATCGCCTGCGAAGTGGAATGCCGCCGAGCCGGCATCGGTGCGCTCTTCGTCGATCTCCAGGTGCCGAATCTTGCGGAGGCGCACTGACCGATGGCGATCCTCGTCGATGAAACAAAGCGCGTAATAATCCAAGGCATCACCGGGCGCGAAGGCATGGCCCGCACGCGGCTGATGCTCGACTACGGCACGCGCGTCGTCGGTGGCTGCACGCCGGGCAAGGGCGGAACGCAGGTGCTCGGACTGCCCGTGTTCGACACGGCACGCGACGCTGCCGCCGCGCTCGGAACAATCGATATCTCGGTGCTCTTCGTGCCGGCGCCGATGGTCAAACCTGCAGCCATCGAAGCGTTCGAAGCGGGTGTCAAGCTCGCGGTGCTCGTCGCCGATCGCGTGCCGGTGTGGGACGCGATGGAGATAGCCGCGTGCGCCCGCGCGAACGGCGCGGAGTTCGTCGGACCGAACACGCTCGGCATCATCAGTCCCGGCAAAGCAGTCGTCGGCATGATCGGCGGCCGCGCGGAGTCCGCTCGCGCCTGGTTCAAGCCCGGGCGCCAGGGCGGCGTCGGCGTGATCTCGCGATCGGGCGGCATGGCCTCGAGCACCGGCTACTACCTCGGGCAGGCGGGCGTGCGCCTGAGCACGATCGTGCACATCGGCGGCGACGCGGTGCTCGGACTGCGAATCCCCGATATCGCACTGCGCTTTGAAGCTGATCCCGCGACCGATGCGATCGTTGTCTTCGGCGAGATCGGCTCGTCGCAGGAAGAAGAACTCGCCGATCTCATTGCGACGCGCCGCGTGACCAAGCCCGTCGTGGCGTACGTCGGCGGCAAAGCTGCAAAGTCCGGGACGCGCTTCAGTCACGCCGGCGCGATCATCGAAGGCAACAGCGGCACGCACGCGGGCAAGGTCACCGCGCTGCGCGCCGCCGGCGCGATGGTCGTCGATTCGTTCGGCGATCTGCCCGCTGCCACGGTCGACATTCTGAAGCGCACGCCGAACGCGACGTCGCTGATGTCTGAAGCGGAGAAGAGCGCCGTGTGGGCGAGCGCCGTCACGAAGATCGCACCAAACCGTGTCGCGGTGCGCGGCTACGACATCGCAGAGCTCATGGGGCGGATCAGCTTCGGCGCCGCGGTCTATCTCATCCTGCAAGGCGACCTTCCTGACGAGCGGACCGCGCGGCTCATGGACGCGATCCTCGTCTCGAGCATCGACCACGGTTGCACGCCGCCGAGCACGCTTGCCGCGCGCACTGTCGCGAGCACCGGTGCATCGCTCTCGTCGTCGGTCGCGGCGGGGATCTCGTCGATCAATCGCCATCACGGCGGCGCGATCGAAGATTGCGCGCGCCTTCTTGCATCGCTTATCGAGACCGCGCGGCGCGACAGCGTGACACTCGACGCAGCAGCCGCTGCGCTCGTCGTCGACGTGAAATCGAGCGGCACGCGGATCTCCGGCTTCGGCCATCGCATTCACACGAAGGATCCTCGCACGGCGCGGCTGCTCGAGCTGGCGCGCGATGCAGGTCTCGAGGGCGATCGCGCACCGCACATCGCGGCGGCGCTCGCGCTGCAACGGGCCTTCGCGGCGACCGGGAAGCCGCTGCCGATCAATGTCGACGGCGCGCTCGGCGCGATCCTGGCCGATCTCGGACTTGACCCCCGCCTTTTCAACGGCATTTTCATGATCGCGCGCACGCCGGGGCTTGTCGCCCATGTGATCGAAGAACAGACGCGCGAGCGCCCCATGCGCCGCATCGACCCCGAGCGCCACTCCTACGACGGGCCGCTCAACCGTATATTCTCGCCGAGGAACACGCAGTGAACGACAGCCTCACCCAGATCGCCGAGCTCTTTCCCGACATCATGCAGATCCGGGACGCGTCGCTCCGGGACCGCGTCGCCGCCGTGTGGAGCGAGGCGCTCACGACCGGGTGCGGCGGGCGAGGCTGGACGTTCTCCGAGATCCGGGCGATTCCGTTCACGCTCCTCGCAGGCAAGATCGACCTGCGCTTCGTCGAACACTTGAACTCGTGTTGCAAGCAGTGCATCGCGATCACGAAGGTGCTGCGTGAAGTCTTCGGCGATCGGGTGCCGGTCAATCTCGATCATCTCATCGCCGGTTCCTTGCTCGCTGACGTTGGCAAGATGCTGGAGTTCGACAAGGACGCGAACGGCCAGGTCGTCAAGGGGCGCTACGGCGATATGCTGCGCCACCCGTTCAGCGGCGTGGCGCTGGCGTTCAAGCACGGCATTCCCCCTGAAGTCATGCACATCGTCGCGACGCACAGTCACGAAGGCGACAAGACCGAGCGCACGATCGAGAGCTGGATCTTTCACCACGCCGACTTCATCGACTTCGACATCGCGAAAGTGCTGGGCAAGGCTGCGAAGACCTAAGGCTGCGAAGACCTGACACCAGGACACTCCCATGCCACTGACTCTCGTCGAGAAGATCGCCACGCGGCATGCTGAAGGGCTGAAGCCCGGCGAAGTCGTGCGCTCCGGCGACTTCGTGTCGATCCGTCCGAAGCACGTGATGACGCACGACAACACCGGCGCCGTCATCCCCAAGTTCCGCGAGATCTTCAAGTCGTCTGGCGCGGCACCGCGCATCAACGACGCGCACCAACCAGTCTTTGCGATCGATCACGACATTCAGAATCTCACATCGGAAAACCTCGGCAAGTACGCGAAGATCGAGCAGTTTGCGCGCGAGCACGGCGTCGACTTTTTCCCAGCCGGTACCGGAATTGCACATCAGATCATGGTGGAACAGGGCTACGTGGTGCCGGGCTCGATGGTGGTCGGAAGCGACTCGCACTCGAATCTGTACGGCGCGATCGCGTGCCTCGGCACGCCGGTCGTGCGCACCGACGCCGCGAGCATCTGGGCGACAGGCGCAACCTGGTGGCAGGTGCCGGTCGTCGCGCGCGTCACACTGCGCGGACGACTTCGTTCAGGCGTAACTGGCAAGGATGTCATCGTCGCGCTCTGCGGCGTCTTCGCGCACGACGAAGTGCTCAATCACGCCGTCGAGTTCGTCGACAGCGATGGCGGCATTGCAGCGATGTCGATGGACCAGCGCATGTCCATCTCGAACATGACGACCGAGTGGGGCGCGCTCGCCGGACTGTTCCCTTTCGACGAGACGCTGCGCGCGTACCTTGAAAACCGTGCGGACCTGTTTGCCGCCGGAGCGCGGCCGGGCACGCTGCGCGACGGCTCGCGCGGTGGCTACACACGCAGCGACGTCGCCCGTTGGTGGAGTGAACGCGCCGCATCGACCGCAGACGCGGATGCGCAGTACGCCATCGAACTTTCGCTCGACCTGTCCACGATCGTGCCGCACGTCTCGGGCCCGAACGACGTGAAGACGATGCACTCGCTGCCGGCCATCGAGGCGCGGCGCGTCGCGATTCAGAAGGCGTGGCTCATGAGCTGCGTGAACGCCCGCTACGAGGATCTCGCCGCAGCGGCGAACATCATGCGCGGCAAACGCGTGGCCGACGGCGTCGAGTTTTATCTCGCCGCTGCGAGTGCCGAAGTGCAGGCGCACGCCATGCGCGACGGCCACTGGAAGGCGCTGGTCGACGCGGGCGCGATCGAGCTGCCGCCCGGATGCGGCACGTGCATCGGTCTCGGCCGCGGCACCATCAAGGCGGGTGAGACCGGGATCTCCTCGACGAATCGCAACTTCGAAGGGCGGATGGGCGATCGAGCGGGACAGGTCTATCTCGGTTCTCCGGCAGTGGTCGCGGCGAGCGCTCTCGCGGGCTACATCGCATCGCCGGTGCGCTTTGACGATGAACAACCGAAGTGGTCGGCCGCAGTGCGCCCTGTCGTCGCACAGGCGCCGGCGAGTGTCGAAGTGATTGACGGCTTCCCCGCACTCGTGCGCGGTCGTCTGCTCTTCCTCGACAAGGACAACCTGAACACCGACGGCATCTACGCAGGCAAGCACACGTACAACGACGCGATCACCCCGGCGGAGATGGCCAATCTCATCTTCGAGAACTACGACCCGACGTTCCGCACGATCGCGCAGCCTGGCGACGTGATCGTCGGCGGCCTCAACTTCGGCACCGGCTCCTCGCGCGAGCAGGCGGCGACCGCGCTCAAGTATTTCGGCATCCCGTGCGTCATCGCCACGAGCTTCAGCGAGACATACAAGCGCAATGCGTTCAACAACGGATTCGTGGTGTTCGAATGCCCGGAGCTCGTGAAGACGCTGCGCGCTTCATCGAGCGGCGCGAAGACCGCGCTCGTCGGTGACATTGCCATTGACTACCGCCGCTCGACGCTTACCGCATGCGGGCGGTCGTTTGTGTTTCCCGCGCTGAGCCCGGTTGCCCAACGACTCGTCGTCGCCGGTGGCGCCGAGGCAGTTGTGGCGCGCCGAATTGCCGCTTCACTCCCCTCCTGAGGAATCAGACAGCCATGGCCAAGTACTCGATCGCATGGATGCCCGGAGACGGCATCGGCAATGACGTAATGGAAGCGACCCGCATCGTGCTCGACACGATGAAACTCGACGCCGAATATGTTCCGTGCGACATCGGCTGGGAGTTCTGGTGCCGCGAAGGCAATGCGCTTCCAGATCGCACGGTGAAGGCGCTACAGGGAACGACCTGCGGGCTGTTCGGTGCCATCACGAGCAAGCCCCAGGACGACGCGAAGGAAGAGCTCGCGCCAGAACTCAAGTCGAAGGGCCTCGTCTACTTCAGCCCGATCGTGAAGCTGCGGCAGATGTTCAACCTGCACACGAACATGCGGCCGTGCAAGAGTTACCCCGGCAATCCGCTGAACTATCGCGGCACGCTGCAGGCGAACCCATCTGGAGGTGAGCTGCTCATCGATCAGGTGGTGTTTCGCGAGAACACCGAAGGCATGTACGGCGGCGTCGAGTTTTACCCGCTGCCGGAGAGCGTCTACACGGCGCTTTGCGCGAATCCGAAGATGAAGCCGTGGAAAGACAAGGGCCTCGAGAACGTCGCGCTCTCGACGCGCATCATGAGCAAGCAGGGCTGCGCGAGCATCTGCCGGCAGGCGTTTGAGTTCGCGAAGAAGAATGGCCGCAAGCGCGTCACGCTGATCGAGAAGCCCAACGTGCTGCGCGAGACCGGCGGCCTGATGATGCGCGTCTTCCGCGAGATGGCCAAGGAGTATCCCGGCATTTGGGCCGATGATGCCAACATCGATGCCATCTGCATGTGGATGTTCAAGAACCCGCAGGACTACTCGGTGCTCGTCGCCGAGAACATGTTCGGCGACATCGTCAGCGATCTCTGCGCGGGACTCGTCGGCGGACTCGGCTTCGCCCCAAGCGCGAATCTCGGGGACAAATACGCGGTATTCGAACCGACGCACGGCAGCGCGCCGAAGTACGCGGGGCAATACAAGGTCAACCCGATCGCAATGCTGCTCACCGCGCGGATGATGCTCGACTGGCTCGGCGAAAAGGAGCGTGCTGCAAAGCTCGAGTCCGCAATCGCCCGCGTCATCAAGGAAGGCAAGGTCCGCACGTACGACCTCGGCGGATCCGGATCCACGCTCGACGTCGCAAAGGCAATCGCGGCATACGCGGCGTGATCGCGGCCCTGCCGGAAGAACACAGAGAGGCACAGAGGACGCAGAGACGGCAAGGAGACTTCTCCGTTCGTGCGCGGCAATGAAAGGAAAGGG
>Ga0163155_10001946_pt1 | contig 23968 bp, 21 predicted proteins | sample OliLakLV19SP4G1_FD_148611 | JGI IMG/M metagenome (GOLD analysis project Ga0163155, IMG submission 148611) | Freshwater microbial mat bacterial communities from Lake Vanda, McMurdo Dry Valleys, Antarctica - Oligotrophic Lake LV.19.SP4.G1 | ecosystem: Environmental > Aquatic > Freshwater > Lake >... | reverse complement strand
ATCACGCTCGATCTCGGGCCACATTCGCGCGATGTCCGTTGTGTTCATGATGCCTCCTGCCGCAGTGCGGCGCGAGGTTCATCGGCTGGAGGGTGTCAGCGGCTTGAGCGGAAGGGGCGCTGTAGTGCTAACAGCCGGAGGAGGTCGAACGGCTCCGCGCGATCTACACCCAAGGATTCTGGTTGCTTGGCGTGCGCGCAGATGAGAAGACGCGACTCGACTTCCTCACGAAGGAGAGAGACATCTCCGAAAGAGACGCGCGAGCCTTGATACTGCGCGACAAAGAAGAGCACCTTCCGAACGGCCAGAAACTCTCTGAGACGTTCCATCTCTCGGACATCTTCTTGCGCATCGGCGGCCACGACGATGACGTGAAGCAGAGTATCTGACGTGCCCTGAATCTCATGTTCGGAAACCCATTCATCACGCCGACGTTCGATGAGTTCGCCAGGTTCATGGCGTTTGCCGCATCGTTTCGATCAGCGGACCTCTCAAGACAGTCGGTGCGGTTGTCGCGGTCGATGAGCAGGTAGTCGCCACTGGCGCCAACGACTGCCCGCGCTTCGACGGAGGGCTCTATTGGCCGGAGTACGACAAAGAAACGCACACGGTCGAGGACTATCCACGCGGCCGCGACTTCATGCGCGGAGAAGACTCAAATCGCATCGAGCAGCAGCGGATCATCGAAGAGATCTTGGCCAAGTCGAAGGAACTGAATACTGGTATCGATGAGTCGACGCTCTTCGAACTTCTTCAGTCGAGTCGCATCCGCGACCTCACGGAGTTCGGCAGAGTTGTGCATGCGGAGATGGAGGCGCTGTTGTCGTGCGGTCGCGCAAGGATCCCGGTCAAAGGCGGAACCATCTACTCGACGACCTTCCCGTGTCACAACTGAGCCAAACACATCGTGGCGGCGGGAATTGAAAGAGTCGTCTTCATCGAGCCTTACGAAAAATCCAAGGCCGCGGAGTTCCACGACGACTCAATCGCGGTGAGCTTGCCGATGGGCGGCGACAAGAAGCCCGATGGGAAGGTGAGCTTCGAGCCATTCGTGGGAGTCGGGCCGCGGAGGTTCTTCGATCTGTTCTCGACGCGACTGGGTTCGGGGTATCGCCTGAAGCGCAAGGATCCAGACGGTCCAAGAGTGGACTGGTAGTTGAAGAAATCGAAGCTTCGGCTTCAGATGATTCCGCTCTCCTACCTTGAACTTGAGAAGATCGCGAGCAGGATGTTAGATCTGGTCCGCACGCCGACGAACGTGAAGAATGAGACCAAGGATGGCGCGTAGCGAAACTCCGGCGAACGAAGGGCGCAAAGCTGCACTCCGAACCGCAGATCCGGCGGCGATAAAGGCGTTCATCAAGAAAATGGAAGAAGTGGCGGCGGAGGTCAGTACGTGGCCTGCGTGGAAGCAAGAGGCGCTTGGCGGAACTGCATCGACTCCGAAATCGAGCGGAGCGCAGGCGAAGTGAGCGAAGTGAGCTTGATGATCAGCGCGCGTTCGACGAAGTAATCGCTACACCCATGCGAGTTGGTTGTCAGCACAGCTTGCATCGCGTCGCCAGAATCTCAGCCAGCTCATCGACACGACGTGACGCCACGAGCGCGTCTGTAACTCGGTGCGATTGCGACGAGCGACTCACGGGGCCGATCGCGCGACGCCTTGCGCATCCCCACCACCATCGCTTCTATTCCACGACCGGACGTTCACCGCTGGTCCCGCTCCCCCAATTCGCGAAGCGCGAATCGGGGGTGGATGTCCGAGTCGCGTCTTCGTCGCAGCTCCACCTCAATTGCACACCCCCCGGACCCCGCCGGGTGGGCAAGAACCATGTTGTCGAGCCATCGGCTCTTCTCGGTTCCAGACGTGGGCGGCCCGCGGGTCGCGCGAGTGGCGTCACGTCAGCCAGGTGCTTCGCTCGAACCCCAATGACAGGTGGGTTCGACGGCTGACGGTTCCGGTGCTTCCACTCTCCGATCGACTCGCGCCGAGCGACAGGCCTGACCGTACCGCAGCATTCAGCGATCCCTTGGGGTTCAGCAAGGTTCGAGGAACGCGGCTGACCGCTTCCCCGATGGGGCCCGAGGGGTGTGCGGAAAGACTGTATCTCCTCAAACGTTCGGGGCAACCGCTAGCCCGCGCAAACCGTACGTTGACCGAAGAAGATGCCGCCGTTATCGTTCGACTCGAAATGCCCGCGGATCGCCGTGCGGCTTTCGAGGGGAACGTCTTGCTTCTCACGTGCCGACGACCTACTGGTCGCAAAGCCTAGGACCTCGAACGATGCGCAACACCTCCGTTCTCTCTTGTGCCCCACGCGCTTTCGCCGGACTCGCGGGCCTCGCGCTCATCATGCTGCCCTCCATGTTGGGCGGCTGCGCGAAAAACGATCCACTCGCGACTGACTTCAAGAGCGTCACGGACAATCTCACCCCCGAACTTCAGACGTTGACGGAACGGCCCGTCGATGTGGACGCGAACATCGCAGTCACGTCGAACGCTAACCTCCGGATGTTCTGGATGGATCTTGGTCGCGCGTTCTACCTCGACCGTCCGAGCGGATTGTCGCCGTATCACCTCCCGCCCATGAGCGGCCAACCGCGCTAACGATTATCACCTGACCCCGGCACCGATTGCATATCGCAACCCCGAGGTCCGCCTCGGGGTTGTTTCTTTTTGCATTGCGCGATCGCCGTAGAGACGGGCTGCTCGGTCAACGTCTTCTTCGGCTGCACTCTCTTCCGCATCGATCTCGCTTCTCTGCCGTGCCGCCCCATCGACCAAGCCCTTCACCCACCGCCCGCGCCGCCGCGGCTGGCCGTGTCGTGGGTGATCTCGTTGGCGGCATGGTTTCGAGCTTCCATCCGAAGCGCCTGCCGCCGATGCTCCGTGCGACGTATGCCCGCGAACTCGTCTCGTGGATGTTCTTGCCGCTCATGCTGGGAACGATCGAAGGCGGCACCATCGCGATCGTCGTCAAGAAGAGTTTTACGGGCGTCGGGGGAATCGACGAGGGAACGCTCAACCTCGCAGTCACGATTCTCACGGCGGCGCCCAACTTCGCAAACCTCTCCAGCTTCGTCTGGGCCGCTCTTTCAAAGGGCCGCGCGAAGGTGCCGTTCATCTCCGCGCTGCAAGTCGCGACCGCAGTGCTTGTTTTCCTCATTGCCTTCGCGCCGAGCTCGCCGAGCGGGCTGTGGATGGTCACGGCGCTCGCGGTCGTCGCGCGAACGTGCTGGACCGGAGTGATCACGCTGCGCACCGCGGTCTGGCGCAACAATTATCCCAGCGCGAATCGCGCGGCGATTGCTGGCAAGATGGCGATCGTGCAGGCGCTCATGCTCGCGCTCGCGGGTTGGATCGTCGGCGAATCGATGGACTGGGACGCGCGTTCGTTCCACGTCGTCTACCCGCTCCTTGCTGTGATGGGAATCGTCGGCAACTCGATCTATCGCAAGGTGCGGCTGCGCGGTCAACGGCGCTTGGCCCGAGCGGAACTCGCCGGTCGCGCGGGACCAGGCTTCACTCTCTCTCCCATCTCACTCGCGGGCGCGTTTGTGCGCTCGATGCGTGACGTCGTCACTACGCTGGCTGAAGACCCGCTCTACCGCCGCTTTATGTGGTGGATGTTTGTCTTCGGATTCGGAAATCTCATGCTCTCGGCGCCGCTGGCGCTCGTCCTCAACGACGAGTTTGACGTGAGCTACCACGAAGGCATCTTGATCAACACGGTCATTCCGCTCCTCGTGATGCCGCTGTCGATTCCGCTGTGGGCGAAACTCATGGGGCGCACGCACATCATTGAATTTCGCGCGCTGCATGCGTGGACCTTCGTCGCCGCGAGCATCGGCATCTGGCTCGCGAGCGCGACCCACACGCTGTGGCTCTTCTACGCTGCGGCGGCGATCCTCGGCGTCGCATTCGGTGGCGGCATGCTCGCATGGAACCTTGGACACCAAGACTTTGCCCCCGCCCACAAAGATGGCCAATACATGGCGGTGCACGTGACGCTGAACGGCATCCGCGGCCTGCTCGCGCCGGTTGCAAGCTACGCGTTGTATGAATGGCTGAAAGACTCGAACCGTGTCTCGATCGTCTTTCTCATCTGCGTCGTCGTGAATACGATCGGCGCGTTCGGCTTCGTCTTGATGCGCAGGCGCCTTCAACGCGATCGCATAGCGGCTGCGGAAACCGCCGCTGGCAATGAAGTCGATTCCCCATCAACGATTTAGCGCGCCGTGTAACCGCCGTCAATCATCAGCGGCTGACCTGTGATGAACGACGCCTCGTTCGAACAGAGATACAAGACGGCGCTCGCCACCTCATCAGGATTCCCCGTACGGTTCATCGGGTGCATCGCAGCTTTTTCCTCGCCGCTGATGCCGAACATCTCGCCGAGGCGGTCCGCCATCGGCGTCTCGATCACGGCGGGATTGACTGCATTCACGCGAATCCCTGCGGTGGCATATTCGAGCGCAGCTGATTTGGTGAGTCCCATCACGGCATGCTTCGACGCAACATAGTGCCCCATCCCGGGGAAGCCCACGACTCCAGCAATCGACGAGCAGTTGACGATCGCGCCACCACCTTGCTTCAGCATCTGCACGATCTCGTACTTCATACACAGCCAGAGACCGCGAACGTTGACGTCCATGACCCGCGCGAAGTTCTCTTCAGTGCTCTCGGCTGTGGGAGCGCCGACACCCTCAATGCCCGAGTTGTTGAACGCCGCGTCGACGCGACCGTAGGTGTCGACGGTGAACTTCACGAGCGATTCCACGTCGGCAGCACGCGTGACGTCCGTCCGAAGAAACGCGGCATCACCGCCAGCCTTTTTGATCGCGGCAACGACCTTCGCGCCGTCGCGAGCGAACATCATTGCGGTCGCCCTTCCGATGCCGCTACCGCCGCCGGTGACAAGGGCGACTCTGCCTTTGAATCGTGTCATGGTTCTCTGTTCTCGCTTGTGTTGATAGACGGGTTCCTGAAGTGGGTGCGGCAGCATCGAACAACAAACCAAATATCCGCGCGGGTAGCATCTGGCATCAGGTCCGCTCCGAAACCCTTCCCATGGCTCGACCGGTAACGATCTTCTACGACAGCGAATGTCCGTTTTGCGTGCGCGAAGTCGAATGGCTCGCGCGGCGCGCTGGCGCTTCGTCTCTCCAGCCTGTCGACGTTGCATCGAGCGAATTCGATCCTCGTCCGTATGGTCGAACGGTCGAAGAATTCATGGCTCGCATTCATGGTCTCGACGAACACGGTGAACTCATTGAGGGGATGGATGTCTTCCGCGCTGCCTATCGCGCCGCAGGTCTCGGCTGGCTTATCGCACCAACTGCGTGGCCGCTGCTACGCCCACTCTGCAATCTCGGGTATCGCGTCTTCGCGCGATATCGCGTGCGACTGGGCCGACTGTTTGGACGGAAGTGTGAGTCCGGTCAATGCGATGTGCGCTGACGGAAACCCACAGTGGACACACCTGTGCGCGAATGTAGCGCGCGATCCGAAATCGGGATTGCCGAAGCGCGTGTTCGCCGACGAGACTGGCGCGATTGATCGCGCGGTCGTCGAACGCAAGTGGTCACACGATGACATTGCCCGCATCGTCGAGAAGGACTGAGCCAAGTACGGACCGATCTTCGCGAAGCGCGCTGTGGAGCGCCTTCGTAACAACATCGAGGCGAAAAGAAACGAGACGTGGATGCTGGCAAGAAAGCAGTCACCGGACCAAGGCTCTATCGGAATGATCCCCCGCGCGACGCACGAGACGCTGGTGCCGCTGACGACGATGCGCTTCAATCAAGAGATGATTGAGCATTCGAAGCGGAACGGGCTGCATGCATGAGGCGGGTAAACGGCGCTCATGCCGACCGCACGCAGAATCGGAAGCGAAGCTGCAGCCGGTATTGGGACTTCTAGGCGCTCATAGGCCACGGAGGCCTGAATTCGCCATTGCGTGGCGAATATATCGCCATGCGTCGGCGAAATATCGAGCACGCGATCCGCGCCGCCCTCGTTGACACGAGGGTCGTCCTGCTGAGCGGACCGCGTCAAGCAGGCAAGAGCACGCTCAGTCGGCACATTGCTGATTGAGCTCGGCGGGCGCTACTTCTCGTTGGACGACGCGTCGCTTCTGAGCACAGCCCGGTCCGATCGAGCCGCGTTTGTACGCACCCACGACGAACTCACGGTGATCGACGAAGTGCAGAAAGCACCGGAGCTGTTCCCGGCGATCAAGATCGAAGTGGACCGCGATACGCGACCGGGACGATTCTTGTTGACCGGCTCAGCGAACGTCTTAGTGCTTCCGCGCGGGTCGGAGTCGCTCGCAGGTCGCACTAAGCTCTTGCCACTTCGGCCGTTCGCGCAGGACGAACTAGCGAATCAACGCGCGAGCTTCAGCGATGCACTCTTCTCGTCGCGGTCGTGGCGCTCGAATGGACGCGATTCCGTCGACGCCGTGACGCGCATCGGCATCTGTGATCGCATTGTTGCAGGCGGGTTTCCCGAAGCCGTAGCGCGCGTGGCTGGCGATCGACGCGACGCGTGGTTCGGCAGCTACATGACGACGCTGCTCCATCGCGATGTGCGCGACATCGCCAACATTGACGGTCTGACCGAATTGCCGCGACTTATGAACTTGCTTGCGGCGCGAGTCGGTTCGCTGCTCAACATGGCAGAACTGTCTCGTTCGACCGGCATCGCACATACGACGCTCCGGCGCTATCTCACGCTGCTCGAAGCGATCTACGTGTTCCAGCCTCTTCCCGCATGGTCGACGAACATTGGGAAACGCTTCGTGAAGTCGCCCAAGGTGCATCTTGTCGACACGGGTCTCTGTGCCCACCTGCGCGGCGAAACCGCAAGCAACGCTCTCGCGAAATCGAATTCGGTCGGTCCGCTCTTGGAATCATTCGTGGTGCAGGAGGTTCGCCGACAGTTGCCATGGAGTCATACGCGCGCAGTGCCGTATCACCTGCGCACGGCCAGCGGACAGGAAGTCGACCTCGTCCTTGAGGATCGCGGCGGACGCGTTGCGGGAGTCGAGGTCAAAGCGACCCCCACGGTGCGGCGCAGCGATTTCACCGGCCTCGACGCGCTTGCCGAGGCCAGCGGCGACAAGTTTTGTCGCGGCGTCGTACTCCATCTCGGGGATCACGCCATTCCGTTCGGCGAGAAGCTGTGGGCACTCCCAATCAACGAGCTGTGGCGCGGCGCGGACGACGGCGATGAGACGTGACCTCACCCGCCAGTCGCCGCGATCACGCTATGGCCATCCGGCGCGATCGAGCGTCGCGCCGCTTAGTCCTTGGTCCAGCCGTTGCCAAGCTGCGCGGTTGATTCGGAGGTCTCTCGGGTAGCTAACGAAGAGCCTGTCGCGACGTCAAGCAGCGGCGCGCTGGCGGTGTAGACGAGAACGACATCCGCTCTCACGCTCTCGGCCGCATCGCGCACGGCAGCGATCGTGAGCCCGCTCGGCGCAACAGAAGCAAAGCGGCGCTGTAGTGCTAAGGCACTCACCGGCGCGACCGTTGTATGAGAACAACGTCCCGAAACCAGTGCCGCGCGCAATCAGATCGGCGTTGCTCGCCCATCCGCGCCACCTGCGTAGTCAGTCAGTTGCTTGGGCCTCATCGCGGCGCGCAGGGCGTTGAGGATCGCCAGCACATCGATGACCTCTTGCGCCACCGCGCCAGCGACGGGGACGAGCAGGCCGCCGCTAGCCAGCCCCATGCCCACGACACTCAGCGCCATGCCCCCGATCGCGCTTTGCAGCGCGATCCGCCGCATGCGCCGGCTGATATGCATGAACTCATCGACCTTCTCCAGCGAGCTGTCCATGATCACCACGCCCGCAGACTCGGTGGTGATGTCGCTGTTCTGACCAATCGCGATGCCCACCGTGGCGGACATCAGGGCCGGCGCATCGTTAATCCCGTCGCCGACATACAGCGTGCGGGCCTTGGCGGCCTCGGCCTTGACGATCGCGACCTTCTCCTCGGGCGTCTTCTCCGCGAAGACCTCGGTGATGCCCACCTGCTCAGCGAGGTAGCGCACCTCCGACTCGCGGTCGCCCGAGACGATCATCAGCCGCTTGAACCCGTGCCGCGGAGCCAAGTGCTTGACGAACGATATCCCCTCGCTGCGGGGCTCATCGCGGAAGCGGTATGTCGCGGCGTAGCGATCATCGATCACGACGAAGCACTCGAGGCCCCCGGCATGCGGCGGCAACTGGTCCGAGCCGGCGACCGGCGACTTCGCCAGCGCCCCGCGGCTCGTGATGCGCACGCTGTGCCCGTCCACTGTGCCGCGCATGCCTTCGCCCGGCGGCTCGCTGATCTCCGTCGCGTCGTGCAGCGCGATGTTAGAGGCCTTGGCCGCTTCCAGAATTGCATGCGCCAGCGGGTGCTTGGAATACCGCTCTAGGCTCGCGACAAGCCCCAGCACATGCTTCGCGTCATGATCTGCAACGCTTCCCGGAGCAATCGTCTGATCGGTCAATCGCGGGCGGCCGTACGTCAGCGTCCCCGTCTTGTCGAAGATCGCCGTCGTGCAGGTCGCGATGGTTTCGAGCACTGCCGGGTTCTTCACGATGATGCCGCGGCGAGCGCACAGCGAGATCGCCCCGATGATCGCCACCGGAATCGCGATGAGCAGCGGGCACGGCGTCGCCACCACCAGCACCGCGAGGAACCGGCCCGACTCGCCGCTGATGAGCCACGCAAGTAGCGCGATGGCGACCGCGATGGGCGTGTAATACGCGCCAAGGCGATCGGCTAGGCGGCGCATGTGCGGCTTGTTCTCTTCAGCCGCCTGCATGACCTTCATGATCTTGGCGTAGCGTGAATCCGCCGCAGGGCGCGTGGCCCGGATCGTCAGCGCCGACTCGCCGTTGATCGCGCCGGAGATCACCGCCGCGCCGGGCGTCTTCGACATCTCAAACGGCTCGCCGGTGAGAAACGACTCGTCCATCACGCCGCGGCCCTCGGTCACCACGCCGTCCACTGGACAGATGTCGTGCGGAAAGATCGAGAGCACATCGCCGACGGCTATCTCGCTCAGCGGCACGTCCTTGACTTCAGCGCCGATGCGCTTGTGTGCGATCGACGGCATGCGCTTCGCCAGCGCCCGCAGCACCGACGACGCGCTCCGCACCGCGTAACTCTCGAGCGCCTCGCCCCCCGAAAGCATGAGGACCACGAGCGCGCCGGCGAGATACTCGTGCAGCAACACCGCCGTGACGATCGAGATCCCCGCGAGCAGGTCCGACCCGAACTGGAGTTTGACGACCTTGCGGGCGAGCTGGCCCACGAGCGGCACGCCGCCGACACCCAGCACCACCCACAGCGGAATGGTGTATGCCTGCACCTCCGACCGCACCGCAAAACGCAGCACCAGATGTACCGCGATCCCCACAAGCGCCACGCCCGCAATGATGAGCATCCCGCGGTTGCTCCAGAACTCCGCAGTGCGGGACCGCTGTAACTCTGACATGTGCTTGTCCATCGTTGCGCCCATCATTGCACCCCGCATCATTGCGCCCCCATCATTGCCCCCCGGCATCATTGCACCATGATCCACGGCGATCCCGACGCGCATGGACGAAGTTAGGTTGCTGGAGGGACTGTCGGGCACCGTATCAGACATCGTTCCTCTGACAGTCCGACGCCGCTGGCATCACCGACGGAGTAAACGCGGTAGCCGAGCGGATGAGAGAAGTGTGCTCGGGGGGCGTCTAGGAAATGCAAAGCACCTCATTCCCCTGCGGCGCCGAGCGCACGCGCCTTACTGAGCCACGCTTTGCGCTTCTCTTCGCTCGCACCCTTCACCTGATCAAAGACCGTCACGCGCACCGGGCGCACGCCGCAGAACTTCAGGATGGGTCCGGTCATCGTCCGCCGCGATGTTGATCGGTTCACGAACGTGTCCCACCACCACGGCGCATCCATCGTCACGATCAGCCGCGCTGACCGCCCGGCCAGCAGCCGATCCCACCGCACCGAGTTCTCTCGATACTTGAACGCAAACCCAGGCAGGAACGTCCGGTCGACAACCCCCTCAAGAGCGCTGGCAGCGAACCCCACCACGTCGGATACACAAACACGAGATGCTCAGCCCAGAGAATCGCCTCCTGCGCCGCGACCAGGCTCGGCTCCAGCTCTGTCCGTGCGTGATACCCGCCATGGAGAATGGGGTCGAACTTCAACTCGTGCAGCAGAAGCGTGCGGCATACATGCCCGCCCGCCGCCGCCCCGGAGCCATACGCCCGAGTCAGCGCCTCGCACAAGCTCCCAGGCGTTGGATGCCCACACACAAGAAGAATGCGGCGCGAGGTTGGCATGTTTGAAAGGTAGTCAAAGCGCTTCGAGCGCAGGGTGTTCTTCGGCGTCGCGACGAAGATCGAGGAAGTCTGCTCGGGTGCCGACGTGAGGCTTGTTCATGTTCCCACGATCTCCCTCACCACATCGACAATCACGCTCTCCTCATCGGTGGGCATGACGCGAACGGTGACGTTGGGAAAGGGCGAGGGGCGTGAGGGGTGGCCGCTTTCAGCCGAGATAATCTCTTGACCAGAGGCGTTCTTGGATTGGTCGAGCGTGACGCCGATGAACTCCAGTCCGTCGCAGATGCCCGCACGCACCTCTGGGCAATGCTCTCCGATACCGCCGCTGAAAATGAGCGTGTCGAGGCCGCCGAGCGTGCCCGCAAGGGCGCAGAGGTTTTTTCTCGCTTGGGCGCAGAAGAGGTCGACGGCCTCGGCGGCGCGTGCATCATTTGCTCGCGCGGCGAGCAGGTCGCGCATGTCGGCGGAGGTCTCCGACACGCCCAGCAGGCCGCACTTCGTGCTCAGCATGTCGTCGAGCTGCGTGGTGGAGAGCTGGCCGGTGGTCAGGAGGTAGATGAAGAGGCCAGGGTCGACATCGCCGGGCCTAGTGCCCATGACCAAGCCGGACATGGGTGTGAAGGACATCGTCGTGTCGATCGGCTTCCCGCGATGCACCGCAGCCATGCTCGCGCCCGAGCCTAAGTGCGCGACGATCACGCGGCCGCTTGCCCTTTCCGTGCCCGCGATCAGAGCGAGCTGTTCCATAAGGTAGGTGTAGGACAGGCCGTGGAAGCCGAAGCGGCGGAGCCCATCGCGGAAGTATCGCCGCGGGATCGGGAGGAGTTGTGCCACACGCGGCATGTCGCGGTGGAAGGCGGTATCGAAGCATGCGACTTGTTTCGCGTCGGGAAATGCCGCTGCAAAGCTTTCGATGAGCGCGATCTCGCGCGGGAGATGGGCGAGATCGAGCGGGCGTGCCTGATTGAGTCGGGCGAGTACTGCGGGGGTGATGAGTTGGTGGTCGTGCAGGGTGAGGCCGCCGTGAACGATGCGGTGGCCGACACCCAGCACCGGCGCGGTGCCGATGGCGGCTTTGAGCGCGTCAACGATTCCTGAAATGGCGCCTTCGAACGTCGCCGCGGGGAGCTGGACGAGGTGCGCGGCAGCGGCGGCTGTTCGAACGCTCAGCGTGGCGGCGGGCGTGCCGATGCGCTCGAGCACGCCAGTGAAGAAACGCTGGGAACGAGCTTGGGAACGAGGTTGGCTTGCCGACGCGGGCGCGATGGAGACTTTGATGCTGGATGAGCCGCCGTTGACAGTGACGATCACTGGTTCCGCGCTGGCCACCGGTCGTGCAGCTGGGCGGTCGGCGCTACGCGGCGGGGTCGTCATGCTTCGCTCCCTGCGCTCATCTGCAGCGGGACCAAGTGCTGTCGATGGACGTGAGCTCGCCCACAAGCGAACCTCCAAGAACCGAGAGTGCGCTGATGCGTGTGGGATCCATGATGAGACGGCAAGACTGAGTTTCGGTGAAGCCGAGGGCGAGAGGCGAGTGGGACCGAGGCGCATCGGCGCGCTACTAACCCAAGACATGCGTGAGCGGCGCACCCCACTTCCAATCTCGAATCTCCGGCATGTCTTGGCCGTGTTCGCAGATGTACAGCTTGTGCGCGATCAGCTTGTCCGCGAGTTTCTGTTTTAGATAAACGCCCTGGTCGCCCGTTTGCGGCACCCGATCGATGACATCAATCACCAGATGGAACCTATCCAAGTCGTTGAGCACCGTCATGTCAAACGGCGTCGTAATCGTGCCTTCTTCTTTGTAACCGCGAACGTGAATGTTGTGATGATTCGTACGGCGGTAAGTCAATCGGTGGATCAACCATGGATACGCATGGAACGCGAAGATGACCGGCGTCTCCTTGGTGAAGATCTCATCGAAATCAGCGTCGCTCAGCCCGTGCGGATGCTCACTCGTAGGTTGGAGACGCATGAGGTCAACGACGTTCACGACCCGCACCTTGAGCTCCGGCAGATAGGTTCGCAAGAGCGAGACTGCGGCCATCGTTTCCAGCGTCGGCACATCGCCGCAACAGGCCATGACTACATCCGGCGCGCTCGTCTGGTCGCTGCTGGCCCAGGGCCATATGCCGATGCCTTCGGTGCAATGGGCTACTGCCTGTTCCATCGTCAGCCACTGCGGTGACGGATGTTTGCCGGCGACGACAACGTTGACATAGTGGCGGCTGCGGAAGCAGTGGTCCATCACCGAGAGCAAGCAGTTGGCGTCGGGCGGCAGATAGACTCGAACGACTTCGGCCTTCTTGTTGACCACAACATCGATGAAGCCCGGGTCCTGGTGAGTAAACCCGTTGTGGTCTTGCCGCCAGACGTGCGACGCGAGCAGGTAGTTGAGCGAGGCGATCGGGTGCCGCCACGGCAGTGTCGATGTCACCTTCAGCCACTTGGCGTGCTGGTTGAACATGGAATCAACAATGTGAATGAACGCTTCATAGCTGTTGAAAAGGCCGTGTCGACCGGTGAGCAGATAGCCCTCGAGCCAGCCCTCACACTGGTGCTCGCTGAGCATTTCCATGACCCGTCCCTCAGGGGCGAGGAACTCATCGTTAGTTCGCGTGGCGGCGTCCCATTGACGGGCGGTTACCTGAAAGAGCGCCTTGAGGCCGTTGGAGAGCGTCTCATCGGGACCGAAGACTCGGAAGTTGCGTTGCTCGCTATTCAGCTTCACAACGTCTCGGAGGAAGCCGCCGAACACGTGGGTGTCGCCGACGCCCCGCACTCCAGGCGATGGCACATCGACTGCGAAGTTGCGAAAATCGGGCATACGCAGATCGCGAAGCAAGAGCCCGCCGTTGGCGTGCGGGTTCGCGCCCATGCGCCGCTCGCCCACTGGCGCAAGCGCCGAAAGCTCCGCGATCAGTCGGCCCTGCGCGTCAAAAAGTTCCTCCGGGCGGTAGCTCTTCAGCCAGTCTTCAAGTTGACGCAGATGATCAGGTGGCGATGTCGGGGAGATGGAGAGCGGAATCTGGTGAGAACGAAACGTTCCTTCCACAGCGAGGCCGTCGACGACCTTGGGACCGGTCCAACCCTTGGGTGAGATGAGAACGATCATCGGCCAGCGAGGACGTTCTGTGCCGCCGTCGACGCGAGCATGGTGCTGAATCGCGCGGATCTGTTCGATCACCGAGTCGATCGCCGCAGCCATCGCTTCGTGCATCAACTCGGGCTCGTGGCCCTCAACGTAGTACGGCGTCCATCCATAGCCTCGGAGCAGTTGGTCGAGTTCTTCACGTGAGATGCGAGCCAGAATGGTCGGACTCGAGATCTTGTAGCCGTTGAGGTGCAGAATCGGCAGAACCGCTCCGTCGCTCGCCGCATTCAGGAACTTGTTGGAGTGCCACGCCGTCGCCAGCGGGCCCGTCTCGGCCTCGCCATCACCAACCACGCACGCGACGATGAGATTTGGATTGTCGAACACCGCGCCGAACGAATGGCTCAGTGAATAGCCCAGCTCGCCACCCTCGTGGATCGAGCCCGGGCATTCGGGCGAAGCGTGGCTGGGAATCCCGCCGGGGAATGAGAACTGTGTGAACAGCTTGCGTAGGCCCGCCTCGTCTTGTGTGATCTCCGGATAAACCTCGCTGTAGCTGCCTTCGAGGTAGGTGTTCCCGACGACCGCCGGCCCGCCGTGGCCGGGGCCGGAGACGTAGATCATGTCGAGGTCGTACTTCTTGATGACGCGATTGAGGTGCGCGTAGATGAAGTTCTGCCCCGGCGTTGTTCCCCAATGTCCGACGAGCAAAGGCTTCACGTCGTCCCGGGTCAGAGGGCGTCTGAGCAGCGGGTTGTCCCAGAGATAGAGCTGGCCGACCGAGATGTAGTTTGCAGCCCGCCAATACGCGTCGATGGCCTTCAAGGCGGTGACATCCAGCGTCGGTCGACGGTCTTCGGCGCCCGGCAGTGCGACGCTCTTCTGTCCGCACTCGGCGATTGGTGTCATGGGTTCAATTGCCATATGGAAAAGTTCAGCGCCGCTGCGAACGACGTCCATGCGAGATACGGAACCAAGAGAGCGCCCGCGGGCCGGCTCACTCGCCAGAATAGAGCCACCGTGATGAGCAGAGCACCCCAAAGCAGCACGATGTCAATGAACGCCACCCCAACCCGGTGCGCGCCAAAGAAGAGCGGCGTCCACAGCGCGTTGAACACCCATTGCAGGCAGAACATGCCGAGCGCCCATCGGTTTGCCGTCCACCCTCCCTTCCTCCATACCAGCCAGGCCGCGGCGGCCATCATTGCGTACAACATCGTCCACACCGGGCCAAAGAGCCACGATGGTGGATTCCATGATGGTTTGTTCAAGCGGGCGTACCACTCGCCCTGCGAGACGAAGAACCCCGTGGCAGCGGCGGCGAAGCAAAACGCCAACCATGCGCCGAGGACGACCACTTGTCGCCCCCAGCTGTTCGTGGAAACCATCGCGGAGTGCGCCGGTTCTTGCGTGATCGGGGACACGTTGCTCATTGACCGGCTCCAGGTTTTACATCGGGTCGTCGAGGGCGCTGACCAAGATGAGCTTTCGATTGACACACTGTCCGTGTCGGGTGGCTGATGAACACCATGCCGGTGTCGATCCGGTCGGCGATGCGTTTGCTGCGGGAGGTGTCCCGTGTGAACATTGAGCAGCCCAGCCCGAAGCGGGAGTCGTTAGCCAGCGAGATCGCTGCCTCGCCGGAGCTGAGCGGGCCGAACAGTGTGGTCGTGTCGAACGGATCCCGACGACTTTGACGCCTTCGACGCGCTGGGCGGCACGCGCGGCAGCCATCTTCTCTGCGTAGGAACGAACACCGCCGCTCAGCGTGATGACGCCCTTGTCAGCGCTCACGCTGATGACGGTCGACGTCACGGTGGGTTCGCACCGAATCACCTCGTGCACGTCCTGTTTGAGTTGAATGTCCGATTTCATGGCTTTGCCTGTCATCGCATGTGGCGATCAAACTAGGGAAACAGGCGACGCCCCAACAGCGTCGGTCTGCGCAGGCAAGAATTCTGTGCTCTGCCTTGCTGCCCGAGTCTCGTTCCACCGTTGGTAGCCAAACTACTTGTTAGTCGCCATGCTGGGCGAGAAACCACACCTGCAACTCTCCGGTGCGGATGACATCGGACACAAGAATGTCGTTGGTCCCCACATCACCCGATGCCGCGGTCGTGCGAGCCATCGCCCGTGCTTCCAAAAGGATGACCTCGTGTGCGTGGAGAAGGCGGGCCAGTTGGGCCTGGGTGTCCTCACGGCCCGACGGCGCTCGCGGAATCAGTGTCATCGCGGCGACATCCGCCGCCATGGCGATCGAGACGCCACCGAGCGTCTGTATCCGCTCGGCGAGAAGATCCACCAGTTCAGTCTGTTCCCCCGCGTGTTTGTCGAACAACAAATGCAGCATGTAGAACGTCGGGCCCGCTGCTTGCCAATGGTGCTTCTTGTACAGGTCCCGGAGCGTGATGGTGTCCGCCAGAAGCTGCTGGAGACTTTCGATGCTGGCAAGCGCGGCCGTGGCATCCAGTGCCAGCGCCGTCCGCTCGACGTGCGCGAAGCCCTGCACCTCTCCCTCGCTCGAAGGCGTCACAGGTTCCTTGAGGTGTTTTTGGTCATCGCGAGTGATCGTTGAAGTCTTCATTCCGAGTTCCTTGAGGAGTGTTTGAATTTGCTTCCAGCCTGTCGGTCCAGTGTCCTGAATCAGGACACTAGGGTGGGATGACTCAACGCCCGATGCCTTGCACCGTCTGAGCATCCAGATCAACGAAAACACCATAGCCGCCTTGGCCTCGCGGGCTATAGGGAAACGTTCCCCCATTGCCCGCGTGCATCACGCTTCGGCAAGCCCCTCGCGGATCGCAAGCCGCACCAAGTCGGTCCTCGGTGCAAGACCCAGCTTCTTCATCATCCGCGATTGATGGGCATCGACGGTCTTGGCGCTGCGGCACAGCTCCCCGGGGTTAAGCAACATCTCGTCTGTCAATTCATAACTTTCGCCTGTCGCGAGTTCCCCGGACGATGATGATGACGTTTTTTTGAGGGATCATCGGAAGTTCCGGGGTCGCATATCTGGTGACGTAATCGGCAGGTCGTTCGGGCTATTGGGTTACTCCGGTTTCTGGGCGAGGTCGAGGTAGATGCGTCCTGCGGGTCCACTCGTCGTCGACCTCGGCGAGGACGGCGCTGACGAGGCGCAGGAGCGACTCGGTGTTGGGGAAGAGCGTGGCGACGCGCGTGCGCCGCTTGATTTCCTTATTAAGGGCTTCGAGGGTGTTCGTGGTGCGGAGCCTCCTTCGGTGGTCGCATGGAAGCGTGAGGACGGTGAGCGATTCGGGGACGTTCGACTCGATCCAAGGAGCAAGCTCGGGCGCGGACGACTTGTACTTCTGGGCGACGATTTCGATCCGCCGGTTCGCCTCGGCGCGATCGGGCGCATCGAGGATGGACCTCAGATCGCGCGCGACCTCGGATCGCATCGAGAGCTTGGGTACGTACGCGAATGCGTTGCGGATGAGATGAAACTGGCAGCGCTGCCACGGCGTGCTGGGGAAGACGGCTTCACTGAGCTTGCACGAGACTCCCAGGACGGACCGCTTGCGAACGTCATTAACGTCATTAATAACGTCATTAAGGACACTCACCTTCAAAACGCATGCCCTTCGCGCCCGCGTGTTTGGATGTCACATTGGGAGCCGGCTCGCCGAGAATGGCCGGGGAGGCGTTCGAAATCGCTTTTTGACGGTGAGTGTCCTTAATGATTCTTCGAAATCGCTTTTTGACGGTGAGTGTCCTTAATGATTGTCAGAATGGCCGGGGAGGCGTTCGAAATCGCTTTTTGAAGGTGAGTGTCCTTAATGATTCTTTTAATGATTCTTCAGGAGATCGAGAAGGCGGTCGCCGACCCGCTGCTGGTCGCAAAGTGGCGGGACGAGCTCTCGAGCCTCTCCTTCTTCCGCAAGCTGCTCAAGCAGAAGATCGCCCGAGCGATCAATCTCGCAGCCGAGGCCACCGGCCACTGCTGGGAGGGACGCTTCAAGTCGATCGTTGCCCTGAGTGACAAGGCGATCATCGCCCACATGGTCTACGTGGCGCTCAACCCGGTGCGGGCGTCGATCGCCGATGCCCTTGACGAATACGAGTTCGCGACGGTCGCCGACCGGGTCGAGGATCTGAAGCGCCGCATCGCCAACGGCGAGTTCGCGGGTGAAGCGGCCGCCGCCCGCGAGCGTCTCCGCGATGCGCAGCTCCTTCCCGCGATGCCGTGCCATCCGGGCCCTGCGGTCAGTGCCATGCCGGTCCTGCCGGGCGGCATCGAGAATCCCTGGCTGAACGGCCGGATCCCGCCGGTCATCGAGGGCTCGAGACTCGCGGCGTTCCTTCATGGCGCCGATGCGGAAGGCCGCGAGCCGGCGTTCGGCAAATCCGGCTGCATCCCGGAGTCGACGCCGCGTGTGCTGGCGCAGCTCGACGCGCATCTCACGGCGTTTGTGGTCGAGCAGGCGGCGTCGTCGCCGCTGATGCGGGCAGCGCGCTCGATCACGGCGAAGCTCGACCGGGCGATGAGCCGGGCGCGGAACGGCGCGTGGGGCAACTTCAGCGGCGGCGCGAAGTCGCTCGCGGAGCATGCAAAGGCGACCGGCAGGAAGTTCGCGGTCGGGATCTTCGGCGATGCCGAGGACGGAAGCGGACGCCGGGTGAAGGCGGCGGCGGCGAACCGCGATGGCCAGGCGGCGGCGACTGCGCAGACTCCGCGTCTGCTCGCCACGTAGCGCGGACTGCATCGAGAATCGAAGCGAGCACGGGCGAATCCGGATCTCCGGCGGCGGTCGCATGCGCGGAGCAGGCGTTCCGCTCGCGGCAACGGCCTCAGCGAAGACCAAATCCCCGCGTTTGAGCGATCATGCCCTTCGCGCCCGCGTGTTTGGATGTCACATTGGGAGCCGGCTCGCCGAGAATGGCCGGGGAGGCGTTCGAAATCGCTTTTTGAAGGTGAGTGTCCTTAATGATTCTTTTGAAGGTGAGTGTCCTTAATGATTCTTTAATGATTCTTAATGATTTTAAGTGTCCTTAATGATTTTATGAGCGAGAGCAGGCTCGGACAACGTTTCGGGCAATCATCGCGAACGCTGAGAAGTCGCATCCTGCGCATCCTGCGCATCCTGCGCATGCAGGTACACGCGATCCATCGCCCGGCGAAAGATCCACGCCCTCTCCGTGGCGTCCTTCTCGGATTGGCCTTCCGCGAGGGCCAGGCGCAGACGCTCAACGGCATGGCTTCCAACAGACTCGTATGCCAGATCAATGAGCGCGGTGATAGCCACCTCGTAGATCGCGGCGCACGCTTCAGGGTTGCCATCATTGAAAATTGGCACGCCTCGCTCGATCGCCAATTCCAGAAGCCCCGAAACGACCTTGCTCACTTGCGCGGGCATATCCCCGGCAGCGGACGGACCAGGGACGATCACCCGATCGATGATGTGGATGACACCGTTGGAGGCCTCAATATCGGCCGTGATGATCCCCGCGCCAGCCACCGCGATTGTCCCGTCGACGAGCGAGAAGGAGACCGTGTCGCGACCGAGCAGCGTTCGCGCGGATCGTTGGGCGATCATGTCACCGCGACGGATGCGGCTGGGGATCACGTGGGCACTCAGGACGTTCGCCAGTTGTGAAGGGTCCGCCAGGAGCGACGTGATCGCCTGCTCCCCGAGGGCGTCGAACGCTTCGTTCGACGGGGCCAACAAGGTCCACGGCCCGCCGTTCTCACCGCCCAGCTGTGTTGCAAGTCCCGCCGCCGTGACCGCCTTGCGAAGCGTGGCGAGTCGTGGCTCCTGACTCACGATCTCGGCGATCGAGCGAGTTTCCGGCATCATGACGCGATCAATCACGCACACGTCGGCGGGCAGTTGCAGCCCGGAAGCTTCGACGAGCGAGAGAAACGTCGTCAGTTCGGCGCTCTTCGCGACGCTCGGCAAGTCCGAGCCGGTCGCCGGCGCTTGCGCCTCAGAGCTCATCGCGCGAATGAAATCGACATCCAGCTGAAAGGCCCCCGCCTCTTTGTCTGCGAGGGTCACTCCGATCGACTCGACGCGTGCGGGGGTGAGCTTCGGAGCGTTGGGAACAAGACGCCCAAAGCTGTAGAGACGGAACTGCTCGAAGGGCAACCGGAGCGTCATCCACTCACCCGCCACGGTGTCAAACTCGGTCTGAAAACTCCCGGCCATCAATCGCACGTCCGAGCAGCGCACGTCGAACTGGTACGTGCGGCCATCGCCCAGGACTCTCGCTTCAATGCCCGCCGCACCCTTCAACGATCCTCCCGGCACTGTTGTCTGCATCTGGGAGAACCCACCGTTGTTCTCCAGCGACAACTCACCGGAAAATCGGAGGACGCCAGCTTGGGGTTGCGTCACGCGCCCTGTCGAGCGTCCCCCCATGACTCCATCGAGCACCGTGCGCCATCTGGCCACGCCGGCATCGAATTCGATGTTGACGAGCTGAGCCGCGGCGATGGAGCAGAGCGAAAGTGCGGACGCGACGACGGGAGCGTACTGCATAAGGGACTGCTGCATGCGGGCAGATCGCTCGCGGCATCCGTACGGATTCGCCGGTCTTCGATCCGACGGGCAAGAATCATCGAAGTACCGCGCAAGAACCCGGGGTCATCGGGGCTGGATTGTCACAGAGAGATTTTTCTCGATGACCGCGCGGCTGGTAGGATGGTCCCATGCTTCCTGTTGGGGAGTAGCCGCCCGCCGATGCGGGACGGATGGGTCGTCAACACGGATGGAACGCTTCTCGCTCCGTCCCGGCCCCTTTGCGGCGTTGGTCTTGGTGGCTTCTGAGCCGGACCGACGCCATTGGCGAGACCAACATTCTGTCGTGGCGTTGCGCCGCGCGACTGCGATCCTTGCGCAGGTGCGGCTCCGGAATGTGATCTCCTCATGAATGAACTGCTGCTGCTTGCTACCACGGCGACGTCGAACCCCGCCGATCTGAAGATCTGGGCGTACGTGGCGTTCGTCGGCCTCGTAGTTGTGTTCCTGGCCCTCGACCTCGGCGTCTTCCACCGCGAAGCCCACGAAGTCGCCATGAAGGAAGCGGTCACATGGTCGGTGATCTGGCTGACGTGCGGCATCGCATTCAGCGGGTTTGTGTACTTGGCGTACGAGAGCAACTGGCTCGGGTTGGGGCTGGAGACCGCCACGTACAGCACGGCGGAGGCGATCAAGGCCGGCTCGCCGCTGATCGTGTCGGGCGACGTGCAGGGCTTCGAAGCCGCCAAGCAGTATCTCGTGGGCTATGTCGTCGAGAAGTCGCTGGCGATGGACAACATCTTTGTCATCGCGCTGATCTTCTCGTTCTTTGCGGTGCCTGCGAAGTATCAGCACCGAGTGCTCTTCTGGGGCATCATCGGCGCGCTGGTGATGCGCGGCGGGATGATCTTCCTGGGCGCTGGGCTGATCCTGAAGTACCAGTGGATCCTGATCGTCTTCGGCGGGTTCCTGATCCTGACGGCGTTGAAGATGGCCTTGATCAAAGGCAACGACGATGTCTCGCGGAACATCGCGGTGCGGCTGTGCAAGAAGTTCTTCCGCGTGACCGAGTTCTACGATGGGCAGAGGTTCTTCACCAAGCGGACCATCAAGCCGACGTACACGAGAGATGGGGCCGGTAAGGAAACGATAGACCCGGCGCCGGCCGGCTCGCTGAGCGCGGCCTGGGCGATCACGCCCCTGTTCCTGGCGCTGATCATGGTTGAGATCACCGACTTGGTCTTCGCGGTTGACTCGATCCCGGCCATCTTCGCGATCACGCCCGACCCGTTCATCGTGTTCACGAGCAACATCTTCGCGATCCTCGGACTGCGGGCGCTGTACTTCTGCCTTGCGGCGTTGATCCAGAAGTTCCGATTCCTGAAGCCGGCGCTGATCCTGATTTTGGCGTTTGTCGGCGTGAAGCTGCTGCTGCTGAGCGTGCCGCCCTATCTCGATGTGATCGGCATGGCGAAGGCGGACCCGATCAAGATCGACACGACGGTGTCACTCCTGGTCGTTGTCGGCACACTGGTACTCGCAACCGTGCTGAGCGTGGTGATACCAACGAGGGCGATGCCAGAGGGCAACGCGCGACCGAAGCATTGAGCGCACGCGGGGGCGCGGGGCGATCTCGCTGTCATGCTGTCAGGCAGGCGAGACAACCCACAGATGAACCAGCGCTGCGATGTCGCTCCTCGTACTGCGCAAGGGTTCCGGAGTCGTCAACCATGAAGCCGCACACTGAGCGAGGAACCTCACATGCGCATCCGCAGGCTTGTCGAGTCCGCAACCTTCAACAACTTCATTGTGGCCGTCATCGTGCTCAATGCCTTGCTCATTGGCCTGAGCACCTACCAGACCGATGCGACATCGCTCCGCGCCATCGCCGCGATTGAGGCGATCTGCATAGGCATCTTTGTCGTGGAGATCGTCCTACGTTTCCTCGCTCGCGACTCGGCGGCGACCTTCTTTCGCAACGGTTGGAACATCTTTGATCTCGTCATCGTCATCGCGGCGCTCATTCCCGCGTCCGGTGGCGTCGGGCCGGTTCTTCGCACCCTGCGCGTGCTCCGTGTATTGCGGCTGGTTAAGACCATCCCGGAACTGCGGCTCATCGTCGACGTTCTCCTGCGATCCGTCGCCAGCATGAAGTACGTGGCGCTCTTGGCGACGATCCTCTTCTACGTCTATGCGGTCATCGGGGTAAAGCTGTTCGGGGGCGACGGCCACCCCATGCAGCCTTACTTCACCAGCATCCATGAGGCGTGCTTCACGCTCTTCCGCATCCTCACCGGCGATGACTGGACTCAGATGCGATACGAGCTTGCCCAAGCTGGTCATCCCCTGGGGGCTTTCACGGCCTTTCAAGTGTCTTGGATCGTGGTCGCGACGTTCTTGCTCGTGAACCTCATCGTCGGTGCCGTCATCAACAACTACCAGAAGGTGCAGGACATCGAGGAGCACCGTTCGCTTGCACCGGACACCAGCGAGCGACGCGTGCGGGAACTTGTTCGTGAGCTCGACGCAATCCTGAACTCTCGCGAGCACGCGCCGCCTTCGCTGACCGAAAGAGTCTCGCCGCGCACCCCCGACACATGACACACATGCAATGCGACACGGCCGTCGAGTTTCCTGTCACCGGGCCCCGGCACCCAAACACTCCTTCACCAGCCACCAAGCCTCGCGGAGCCGCACATGCACGACCTGCCTGCTGGGATACTGGGTGCAGCCGGCACTGATGCTGCCACCGGCCTGCTCTCGATCAGCCCTCCGGTTCTCTTTTTCTTCCTTGGCGTCATCGCGGTGCTGGTCCGCTCCAACATCGCCATTCCAGAGGCCGCCACCAAACTCCTCTCGCTCTATCTTTTGTGGGCCATCGGCTTCAAGGGCGGAGTTGAGCTTGTTGCCAGCGGGTTTACAGCGGATGCCATGAAGGCCATTGCATTGGCATTGGCACTCTCAGTTGTCGTTCCTGCTTGGGCATACCTCGCCCTTCGCCGGATTGTGGCTGTCCGAAATGCCGCGGCGATCGCGGCGTGCTACGGATCGGTCAGCGTGGTGACATTCCTCACTGCCTGCACATCGCTCGATCAGAGCGGAACGCCCTTCAGCGGACACATGGTGGCCGTGATGGCGATCATGGAGTCGCCAGCGATCGTTCTGTCCTTGATTTTTCTGAATCTCGACAAGAAACGAACGCGAGAGGACCAGCTAACCGCAGCGGCGGGCACCGACGCTGACCGAACAGGGCCACCTCGGTTGGCCACTCTGCTCCACGAGTCGCTGCTGAATGGCCCCGTTCTGCTGCTACTTGGGAGCATCGTTGTCGGAGTACTAACGGGGCAGAAGGGCTACGCCGCCTTCAAGCCGCTATGCACGGATGCCTTCCCCGGTGCACTGGCGTTCTTCCTGCTTGACCTGGGTCTGATGGCCGCGCGACGGGGACGGGAGGTTCTTCGAGCGCCTCGGCTGTTGCTGGCGTTTGCGATCGTCGCACCCCTCATCAACGCCGCACTGGCGATCGTGGCCTCGAAGCAACTTGGGATTGGCGAAGGCGATGCGGTCCTGCTGGCCGTGCTCGCCGCATCGGCGTCCTACATTGCGGCACCCGCCGCACTTCGGATAGCGATCCCCAAGGCCAACCCGGCACTCTACATCTCCTTCTCCCTGGGGGTGACGTTCCCGTTCAACATTATCTTGGGAATCCCCTTGTACTCCGCGGTGGTGCGCTGGTGGTGGTGACGGCGACCAGGAACAACGAAGGCCTACCGTCAAATCCTGTGTGTGGCGACAAAACGAAAAAGGCGGCGTACCTTGGGAAGTTGCAACTATCCAAGAAGGAGTACGCCACCGTGCGTCACGCTACATCGGATCCCCTCGCATCGCCATTCCTTCCCACCAGCAACGACGTGATTGCCTCGCTCATCCGTGACGGAGCACGCTCCCTGCTGGCCGCCGCCATCGAGGACGAGGTCAGCCACACCTCGCCGCGCGGCGCGAACTCGTCGACGAACGCGGGCACCGCCTCGTCGTCCGCAACGGGC
>Ga0163155_10001933_pt1 | contig 24047 bp, 12 predicted proteins | sample OliLakLV19SP4G1_FD_148611 | JGI IMG/M metagenome (GOLD analysis project Ga0163155, IMG submission 148611) | Freshwater microbial mat bacterial communities from Lake Vanda, McMurdo Dry Valleys, Antarctica - Oligotrophic Lake LV.19.SP4.G1 | ecosystem: Environmental > Aquatic > Freshwater > Lake >... | reverse complement strand
CTGTAATTCTTCCTGGGCTGTACCCGTCCATTCGTAGCCCATGCCGCTTGGCAATACCTGGGCGGCAGTGGCTTCCATGGCGGCGATCGCCTGCCCCGAACTCTTGCCGGGTGCGGCACCACCCTGCACCGAAATCGAGCGGAACAGGTTGTAATGGGTGATGGCCTGAGCGCTGGTAACTGGCGTCAGGGTCAGCAGGTTGCCCAGGGATACCATTTGCCCATCTTGTGAGCGGACGTAGAGCTGTTTCACATCGTCGGGCTTGGAGCGAAACTGTTGGTCTGCCTGAATATAAACGCGGTAGCTGCGCTGATCTAAGTTAAAGTCGTTGACGTATTGAGAACCCAGGAAGCTTTGCAGAGTATCAAAAATATCGTCAATGTTGACATTGAGCGATTTAGCGCGATCGCGGTTCACTTCTACCAACAGCTGAGGCGTGTTGGCCGAATAGGTTGAAAAGACGGCCTGCAAATTGGGGTTCTGGTTGGCAGCACCCAGTAGCTTGTACAAATTCCCGACAAAGGCATCGAGGGGGAGGTTGCCGCGCCGATCCTGCATTTCCATTTGGAAGCCACCAAAGTTACCCAAGCCTTGAATTGCGGGTGGGTTCAGCGAAAAAATGCGGGCTTGGGGCATACCAAAAAACTCGCCTTGCACCTCTTGGATAATGGCTTGAACCGTCTGAGAGGCTTGCTTGCGCTCTTCCCACGGCTTCAACAGCGTAAACATAATCCCCTGGTTGGGTGCCACCCCGGCGAAGCTAAAGCCCGTGACGGCAAAGTTGGAGGCCACATCGGGATGCTTGCGCACTTCTGCGGAGGCTTGATCGAGAATTTTTTTGGTGTAGTTGAGCGAAACGCCTTCTGGAGCCTGCACGATGGTAATGAAATAGCCCTGATCTTCTTCTGGCAAGAAGGCAGATGGCACCAGGGTGTAAACCCAGGCTGTGAGAAATAACCCTGCCACAAAGATGGCCAGGAATATGTATTTGACCTGAGTTAGCCAGACAAGCGATCGCTGATATTGGGTGCGGACGCGATCTTGCAAGCGGTTAAATCCACCAAAGAATCTGTCCAAGAATCCTGGCTGGCTAGAACGGGGTCGCAACAGAACCGCCGATAGGGCTGGGGTTAGGGTTAGGGCATTGAAGGTTGAAACGGCAATCGAAAAGGCAATTGTGAGGGCAAACTGCTGGTAAATGGCTCCGGTAGTACCTGGAAAGAATGCCACGGGCAAAAATACCGCCATCAACACCAGTGAAGTAGCAATCACAGCTCCTGTTAGCTCTTGCATGGCCTCAGTAGCGGCGCGAACGGGGTTCATCCCTTGATCTTGGACTTTCGCGGCGATCGCTTCTACCACCACAATGGCGTCATCCACTACTACACCTGTGGCCAAGGTGAGGCCAAATAGGGTCAAGCTATTGATGGAGAAGTCAAACAGGCGCGTAAAAATAAATGTCCCCAGTAACGCCACCGGAATGGTGAGCGTTGGAATCAACGTAGTGCGCCAGTCTTGCAAAAAGATAAAAATGACCAGCACCACCAATACCACCGCCTCAATCAGCGTTTTGACCACGTCTTCTAGCGACGCAGAGACAAACATAGTGGTATCAAAGGCGATCGCGTACTTCATTCCTGGGGGAAAGGATTTTTCTAGATCTGCCATCTGGGTGCGAATCGCCTCTGCCGTTTCCAGAGCATTGGTACCCGCACGTTGGGTAATCCCTAACCCGACGGCTTCAATATCGTTGTAGGTTAAAAACGTGCCGTAGTTTTCTGCTCCCAGTTCCACCCGCCCCACGTCTTTGAGCCGAACTAGGGTACCATCGGCTCCGGTTTTGAGCACCAGGTTTTCAAATTCTGCTGGCTCCTTGAGGCGGCTAACGGCACGCAGGTTCAGCTGAAATTCCTGATCGTCGGGTGCGGGCTGTTGCCCCAGTTGCCCTGCCCCAACCTGAATGTTTTGTTCCCGAATAGCATCGGATACGTCTTGCGCCGTCAAACTACGGCTGGCGAGACGATTGGGGTCGAGCCACAGCCGCATGGCATATTTGCGTTCGCCAAAAATCTCAATTCCACCGACGCCGGGAATCCGCTTCAGCGCTTCCAGCATGAAGGTGTCAGCATAGTTGCTGAGGAATAGGCTGTTATAGGCGTTGTTTTCGGGGTAGAGGGCGATCGCCATCAAAAAGTTGCTGTTTTGTTGCGCTACCGTCACACCTGTCTGCGTCACCAAATCGGGCAGGCGAGGCTGTACGCGCGACACCCGACTCTGCACGTTGACCGCTGCAATGTTGGCATCTTGCGCCGCATCAAACGTCGCGGTAATTTGACTGGTGCCATCGCTGCCGCTGCTAGAGCTAATGTACCTCAGCCCCTCAACCCCGTTAATCTCTTGCTCCAACAGGTTGGTTACTGCACTCTCTACCGTTTCAGCATCAGCACCAGGATAGTTAGACGTTACGACAACCTGCGTAGGGCTAATATCGGGGAATTGGGCGATCGGCAGCGTCGGTAATACTATCACCCCCAAAAACACGATGATGATGGAGCAAACAGAGGTAAATATGGGGCGTTTAATGAAGAAATTGGCGAACATGGGGAAGGAGGAGGAGAGGACGGGACAGAGATGAAGAAACGAGAGCAGCCAATCCTTTGAAGATGTTTGAAGCTAAAAAATTATGAATTAACGGTTCCTTGATCTGCTAGCGCCGCAGCGCGATCGCATGAGGATTCAGGCAGATCTCCGGCAGTTGCCTAAGGCTGCTCACTCACGGCCTGCCCCACCGTAATTGGAATGCCATCCGACAGGTTCAATATGCCAGAAACCACAACGTCTTCACCCGCTTTCACACCAGAAATCACTTGATACTGATTGCCTTGAATATTGCCCAATGTGACGGGGCGCTGCCGAGCGATTTGCTGAGGTTGGCTGGCTGGGGCTTGGCCATCGGCGGGCGCAGGAGGGGCAGCATTGTCGGCGGCGGCACCATCGCCAGCGTTAGCTGGATCAGCAGCAGGCTTGGCCTGTTCCGCCACATACACAAAGGTCTGTCCAGCCACTCGGGTGATGGCAACGGTTGGCACCAGCACACCGGGTTTGGTGTTCCAAATAATCCGGGTGCGCACCAGTTGGCCATCGCGTAAACTCCCATCGTTGACAAAGGTCGCTTTTGCCAAAATGGCTTGGTTAGCCGTACTAACTGCCGGCGATACGAAGCTGATCCGTCCACGCAGCAGCGGCTGATTTTGCTCGTCTAGCAGTTCAACTGGAATCCCAACTCGTAACTGCCTGCTGCGTTCAATTGGGACTGAAATGTTGAGGTCTAGGGCATTATTTTGAGTAATGCTCGTTAGGGTCGTGGTGCTACTGACGACATCGCCTACTTTCATCGCAATATCACCAACCACACCCGCAATCGGAGCCAGCACTCGCTTATCTTGCAAATCTTCTGCCGCCACAGTGCGGTCTGCTTCAGATCGAGCGACCTCAGCGCTAGATTCGGCCAGGGCAGCTTGAGCCGCCTGGATATCTGCTTCGGCAGACCGCAGAGCGGCGATCGCTGTATCTCGACTATTTCTGGCACGGTCTAGGGTTTGCCGCGACTGAGCACCTTGACTAACCAGTGTTTGAGTCCGCTGTAGGTCTGATTCTTGCAGCCGCACATCAGCCGCTGCACTATCTCGGTCGGCTTCTGCGGCCTTGACCTGTGCAGAGTTGGTATTGAGTGCAGCCCGAGCCGCATTGACATCCGCCACCGCCCCGCTAGCCGACGCCTGGGTTTTGCCACTGCTCATTTGAGCAATGGGGGTACCAACTTTCACCACATCACCCGGCTTGACAAAAATTTGCACCACCCGGCCGTCCACTTCTGGGCTGAGGGTAACCTTGGCTTGCGCCTCTAACGCTCCGACAAATTCTGAGGTATCTAGCAATGAGCTGCTCTTAACGGTTTGCAGCTGTACCAGCATGGCGGGCGGGTTCAGCTGTGCCGATGGCGCACCGCTTCCACAAGCGCTTGCCAGTACCGAAACTAGTAGAGCTGCGCCAGCAAGCCGACCAGCGCGCAAAACCTTGACATTCATCATTGACACCTTGCTGAGTTAGAGAGAGGTTGAAGGGAAAACAGACGAATAGTTCAATAGTATAAAGAAATATGAAGCAGGAAAGCGTAAAGCAAGATTACTTGAACAAAAAATATTGGAGTAAAACCGCTAGGAAAAGTAAAATATTGAGATTGAGCCGATTGGCACCTAAATAACCAGTCATAAGATACAGTACAAAAATACTTTTCACAAGCTAGAACTTGCTTCAGTTAAGTCCTGGAAGGTAAGCCGTCTACTGCTGTGCTCTGTGCTGGTTAAATTGCAGGTTTGACTGAGTAATCTATGCGAACCTCATGCTTCAAACATCCCCCTTTTGGGTTAACTTCTCTTAAAGAAACTTTTCTCTGGTTGCGTTTTCAACAAAAACCAATGCTATCTCTAGAACATGGCCTGCGCGTTAGCATAGAAACGGCTTAAACACTTTTGAGGTTTATGGACTGGCAGGAAATTTCTGGTAACTGGGTGTTGGTGCCACCAAGACCTACCGCTATTGTGCATTTTTTGGGCGGGGCGTTTGTGGCAGCCGCTCCACAGGTTACCTATCGGGCATTGCTCGAATTTCTAGCAGATCAAGGCTATGTGGTGGTTGCTACTCCGTTTATCAACACGTTTGACCATGAGGCGATCGCCCGTCAAGTCGCTCGCGCCTTTGAGCAAACGTTAGATTATTTGCAAAGCCGGGTGCTGAAGCGGCGCTACTTGCCGATTTACGGGGTCGGGCACAGCATGGGCTGCAAGCTCCACCTACTAATTGGCAGTATGCTTCAGTCAGAGCGGGCTGGCAATGTTTTTGTATCCTTCAACAATTTCCCAGCTCGACGCTCGATTCCCTTTTTTGAGCAGTTCTCCCAGTTTGCTCCGGCGTTTGACGTCGAGTTTACCCCCTCCCCACTGGAAACGTTTCGCTTGATCGAACGTCACTATCCAGTACGGCGCAATTTACTCATTCAGTTCACCGCCGATGATATCGACCAGACCGGATCGCTGATGGAGGTGATGCTGCGCCGCTTTCCAGATTTGACGACGCTCCATACATTGAAGGGCAATCATTTAACGCCGTTGGGACAAGATTTAAAGTGGCAAGCTGGTTCAGCCTTTACCCCCCTAGATGCGATCGGCCAGTTCATGCGGCAAGAAGTCTTCCGGGATTTTAATCACCTCAAGCGGACTATGCTGCTGTGGATGAATCCACTCGCAAAAGTGTGACCCAGAGATGACTTGCCAGCGATCGCACAACGACGGCTATACTTTTTATCGGTCTACTGCCACTCTACGCCGCGAGATACCCGCATTCATGAGCATCCGATTGATTAACCGCTGTTTACTAGCCGGCCTCTTGATTGTGCTAGCAGGATGTAATAAATCACCCGCGTCATCGCTGCTACCGTCAGGCGGCAACTCCGGCAGCAGTTCGGACTCATCGGGGGCTGAGCCAGCGCCTAGCCCTGATGCCTCTGCTGCCACGTCGCCCACTCCATCGGTGCAAAGTACTACCATTTCAGCAGAGGGGATGGGGACAGCCCGGTTGGGGATGACGTTAGGCGCTTTGAAGCAGGCGATGCCCGCAGCAGAATTCTCTGTCAAGTCGCCATTCATAGTAGATTTTGACGCGATCGCCGTCACCCAAAACGGCGTAACTCAGTTTCATATCTTGTACTTAGCGGGCAGCACGTTTACAGATGAGGACACGATTCAGGGATTGTTGACAGATAACCCTGGCTTTCAGACGGCACAGGGCGTGGGGCCAGGGAGTTTGGTTAAGCGGGCAGAACAGGTCTACGGGCAGGCAACGCTGTCGTTCAATACCCAAAATGAATCGCGCGAATATGTGCGGTTTCAGCGTCAACCTGCGCCTAGCATTTCCTTTGCGACCGGTAATGGCAGCCAGCAGACGGCAGGAATCTATCCCTCGCCCGTCGGAGGGTTCAATGAAACTCAGCAATATCAAGCAGAAGCCAAAATCCAATCGATTTTATTGGTTTGCCTCACAGATAGCTGCGTTCCAGCGCCTAGCACACCTTCTCCCCAAAGCTAAAATTTCTATGCTCAATTTTCTGGCCTCACTGTTACTAGCAACCTGGGTGAGTGCGATCGCCCTGGTATCTGTACAAAATGCCACGCCCGTCTCGCTGCGGTTTTTGATGTTGCGATCGGTGCAAATCCCGGTGGGGCTGCTGCTCGGCTTGAGTGCATCCATTGGCATGCTGGGTGCCGCGCTAATATTGCCGACTGGCCGCACTCCGCAGAAACGGCTACAGCCCGAAGATGATGAATTTAATGAGTAATCAGGCGATTGAATGGAGCGGAGCCAGCAAGGCAAAAAATAACCACGGGTCTAGGCCATCCCCTCTAGCGCCCTAAAGCGAATAAACCTGGCCATCGATCAGCAGGCGGGTAATGCCTTTCGCTTGGAGATAAGAACCAACCTTGAGAAACACCCGACCATCGGGAATTTTTACGACCCGCTGCATCCGCCGCATAAACCGTTTAGCCACGCGGTGATTGTCAAATACAGGCAGCGTTTTTTCTTGAACTTCGTGCTCTGGAATTTGACCCAGCTCAGCAAAGTCTTTCAGCGGCCGAGTCACTAAATCGGAGGTGCGATCGACGACTAGATAGCAGATTCGAGGAATGGCGGCTTCTGACAGGGGCAGAATGTGCAGAGGCTTGCCCAGCGGAATATGCATCGACGCCAGGTTATCGAGATCGTCTGCATCGGCGGCGAGGTCATCGTCATCGTCATCGTCGTCCTCTAGCTCTTCATCCTCTAGGTCGTCGTCCTCGTCCTCGTCCTCGTCTTCAAGATCATCAAACACCTTCTCCTTCTTGAGGATATCTCGCTCGACGGCCTCTAGCTCAGCTAGAACTGGGGCTTCGGCAGCCACCACTTTTCGCTTGCTCGAGCTAACGGGCGCAATGTTAGTGTTCGGCTCAAGCGATCCGTCTTCAGCTTCTGTGGGGCTGGCCAAAAACGGTGCCGAAACAGATGGCTTGATGATGGGGGCAGGCTTGGCAGGTTTGGCGATCGCCGTTGACGAACGCTTACGCTGCCGACGGGCAGAACCCGACTCGTCAGGGTCATCCGACTCTATCTCCGTTGCTGCTGCAGGCGCCTCAGATTCTGGTTCTATTTCCACCTCGTCGCTCGGCGGCTCAGCCACAGCTGTCAGCACGACTGGATCTGGCAACATTAGCTGAGCAACGTCAGAGCTTCCAGCTAGCGCCGCCCTAGCCTCAGCTCGGTTTGACCCACTCCGCTTCTGCTGAATCAAGATGTCGTACTCTGTTTCTGCCAGAGTTTGTTTCAAAATACGGCTGATGGTAGACGTACTCACATCGAAGCGCTCAGCCAGAGAAGAGGTCGTTTCTTCGGTCTGGCGATAGAGCGCGAGAATTTCTTGCTTGTCTGTATTAGAAAGTTTTGTAGGTGGCATGCCGTGTCCAGTTCCCGTCAGCAGTCTACAGGGCGATTCCAACGGGAATTGCGCCAGCGCTAGACTTGCTACTCCAAATGGGGGGTAGTCAAGCAGAGCCTGATCGATCGTAACTCAGATTTTAACTCTAGCTTAGAATTCAACCTTGTTTGCAGGTTTAACCTTGTTTGCAGGTTTATAGCTTGTAATCATTCTCCTTATTGTAGTTATTCGTAGCGGGATGGCAAACAGAAGCAACGCCGCCCTTTTAGCCAAAAATTAGCCAAAAATAGCTGGGAAGCTAGCTGCGTCTGCGGCTAGAGCGACGGGATCGGCTAGACAGGTCATACTCTAGCGCCGCTCCAATGCCAAATAGGCAAGCACTAAAGATCCAAAATACCTCTAGCAATCCGCCCGTTTGATAATCGGAGACAAAGCGGGTGGCATAGAGAAACCACATATCTGCTACATAAAAGCAAATGGCAGCGGCAGCAATAAAGCGCCAAGACACGGAAAAACGTCCGCCCCAAAAGGCTAGCAGCAGCATCGTAGCCGACATCAGCAGCACAATGTCTCCCGCGACGTAGGCGATCGCCAACGAGTCGCCCAGTGGCGCAAGCCGCTTTTCTAGTGCTAGTGCCCAGGCTGGTACATCGGCGGCTGTTTCAGCGGCGGCCTCACCAGCTGGAGAGGCTGCTGGAGAGGCGGGAACAGCTGGGCTAGCCGGAACAACAGGAGGAGTCGTCACGGCTGGAGCGACGATCGAGGGTGCCTCCAGAGGGGCAGGGGCAATAATGGGAGCAGCGTCTGGGGATACTGCTGTGGGAGGTGCCGGAGCTTCTACAGGTGCCGTTTGGGCGATCGCTGGGGCTTCAAATAGGAAGGCTGCCTCGTCTCCCGCGCCGTTATAGATAAACCAGGCGAAGGCCGCTCCAACGATACCAATGCCAAACACAATCAGAACTTGCAAGAAACTTAGATTGAGCTTTCTAGAGGTGACGGCCAGCACCATGCCTGTCCCCACCAACACATACATCAATAGGTAGAAAACGTCTGCTGGAGACACATCTGGCTCTTTACCCCAGCCAATTTCCCACTGTCCCAGAATTAAGTTGCCAATAAAAAAAGACAGCATGCCTGAGCCAATTAGCAGCCAGACTGAGCGACCGCTAACAATTTGCGAACTGCCGTAATTGCGGAAACATAGCAGGGCAGCCACTAGAAATGCTGTGTTTTCTAGGACGTAGGTAGTGATGCTATACCAACCAGGGCGCGCTTGCCCCGGCAGCGGCACACTAAATAGTAAAAAGAACATCAGGGCAAAGATGCCCCAAGCTAGCAGGGCGACAATGATCACCTGAACGGACAATAGAGATGCGGAGCCAGAAGACTTCTGATTCACGGTAGTGCTCCTCAGATTTAGGGAAAGACGGTCAAGCGGTTTGATGGAGGCTTGTCTCTAAGATTAGGGGAGCCAAAATCAAACCAAAGTAAATTATTTATTAGAGGAGTATTATGGGGAAAAATAAGTATGTTTTTCAAATTAAAACAGAAATTTCCGGCCTTTCTCACTTTTTCCCAGTAGATTGATCTGCCAAGTAGATTGATCAACGCAACGTCCTCGGTGCCAATCAAGATTCTCCAACCGCTTGCAGGGGCTGTAGCTATTTCCAATCGTTGCCAGTGGGAGATTGTTTCAGCCATGCCATAAAGTGGGTGCGATCGCCTGAAGACATATCTTGAAGGGCCTCCATCACTCGTCCAGTAAAACTAGCATTGCCAAAATGTTGCTTGCCCAGCCGATACAGCTCTTGCAGCAGCGTATTGAGGTGATGTTCTTGCCATAATGGAACTTGAAGCGCCGCTAACGGGTCTACAGTCAGAAGTTGGTTAATCGCATCAGGCGACTCCGTTTGAGGGAAGCGCCACTGCTGAAACACCGCCGATATTTCTTTCTGGAACAGGCCAGCCTGCCGCGCCCCCAGTAAATCTTCAATGTCTAGATACACCGCCTGCAAAATCAGCAAACACGCTTGAATGGAGGCCGGTGGTGTCGCGGATTCTGAGGTATCTCCCCCTTCAGATCCCAGTTGATCGAGCCGAACCTTACCCCACACACTATAGCGATCGGGTTCTTCTAAGAGTACGCAAGCTTTGCCGCGATGATCGGTTAGGTCACGCCAAAACGCCTTAGCGTCTTCTTCTTGAGCTGCATTAAAGATACTGATCAACCGAAATGACTGCCCCTGGTATTGGAGAATCGGAATCTGCTGATCTTTCTTAGGGTGCTGAACACTCGTGATTTCAACATCCTGCCGCTTTAAGATAAACATGACGCTGCCAATTGTCTCCTATCAGGGGCGGGGTGTTGGGCAAAGACCCGTATGCTCAAAGAACCTACACAAAGAAACTCAGTAGTACCACCTTAGACTTTAGCTGCGAGCAACTTGATCCAAGATCTGCCCATCGCTAGCCAAGATTTGCCATTCTTTGAACAGGTAACCGCAGTGCCGGAAACCTGGAAGCAATTACCTTGTTTGGCATCATTGATTCAGAAATGGGTTGGTTTTAAGTGTACATCGTGATTGCTAGGCTAGTTTAGCCTGTAACCGCTAGCCCCCAAACACTGAGATGATGGCAGTTTTATAGATTTGGGTCAAGATGACTTAGTTTGCCCAATTTTTAATTTTTGAGTAACGTTTGTCAAAAAAGTGAATGCTAGAGTAAGAGTAGATTGCAAGTAAGTTTCTAGCTCCAGTAGCTCAGCCGGATAGAGCAATTGCCTTCTAAGCAATCGGTCGCAGGTTCGAGTCCTGCCTGGGGCGTTTGATGTCAGTTCCTGGTCTTTTAACTAGGGCTGACATTAGATTTGAGTAGCATGGCTTGATTGGATTGGTGCCCGTTTTCTCTTGGTGAGGGCAAATTGGGACGATGATTGAACTTCTAGCTGCCCTTTCAGCCTCCGCCGCCGCAGGTATCCGGATTGCTCTGCCGCTGCTATTAATTGGACTCTTACAGCGTCAGAGTCTGTGGTCTAGTGTGCCCATATTATCCCGCGTGCCGCAGCCGTTGGTGCTGGGGGTATTGGTTAGTTGGTCGTTGGTAGAGCTGCTGCTTTCAAAAGATCGCTTAGCTCGGCAAATTTTACAGTGGATAGAATTAATCTTTAGTCCAATAGTAGGGGCGATCGCGGGCATTTCTGTAGCTCGCCTCACTCAAGCCGATGAACGATTGCTACCCTTAATCGGGATTGTGGGAGGGCTGCTAGCTCTACTGCTGCAATTGGTTCAAGTTGGCTGGTTTTATCGGCTGCGGGCGGTGCCAATTTGGGTGATTTTTGCCCAAGACCTATTGTGTGTGCTGCTCGTCCTGCTTGCCTTTGATGCGCCGCGTGAAGGCGGGCTAATTGCCCTGCTGCTGCTGTGGTTAGCAATCCGCAGCTCTAGAGAATGGCAGCACTGGTATCGCACTCAAACGGCAGGCGATCGCCCCGATGAATGAATAGCCACCGCCATGATCCCCGTCATCTTTTAGAAGTAACAGGTAGGAGTAATAGGAGTAGTGGCGAGGCCAAAATCTAGCAAATCTTTTCGTATTTGGGCTGGAGATAAAGCTGTTCGATCTCTGCCGCCGCTAGCGGTTTAGAAAATAAATAGCCCTGGCCAAACTCACATCCTAGTTTCTGTAACCATTGCAGCTGATGTGCTGTTTCAATTCCTTCGGCTACCACGGTTAATCCTAATTGCTGGCTTAAGGTCACGATCGTGCTAACGACTTGATAATCACAGTTGCCTTCCTGAACCTGGCTAACAAAGGAGCGATCGATCTTGAGGCTGTTGACCGGAAAACAGTGCAAGTAGCCCAAAGAAGAGTACCCGGTACCAAAATCGTCAATGCTGATCTGAATCTGCCGCGATCGCAATTGTTGGGTGAGGGCGATCGCCGTCTGAGCATTGTCCATGATGGCACTTTCGGTAATTTCCAGCTTTAAGCACCTGGGGTCAACCGCAGTTTCTGCCAAAATCCGATCCACATCTGCTAGCAAGGTGGGCGAGGCAAACTGCCGCACAGACAGATTGACGCTGATAGTTAAGTCAGTCCAGCCTTGCTGGTGCCACTGTTTTAGCTGCTGACATGCCTGCTTTAGCACCATCATTCCCAGTGGCACCACCAGCCCTGTTTCTTCCATACAAGGAATAAACTCTCCAGGCGCAACTATGCCGCGATTGGGGTGTTGCCAGCGGACTAATGCCTCAAATCCCTCAACTTTCTGGGTTTGCAGATTAACGATTGGCTGATAATAGACAATAAACTTCTGTAGCCTTAAAGCCCGCCGCAGGTCATTTTCCAACGTCAGCCGATTTAAGGTGGCCAGATGCATTTGAGGTTCAAAGAATTGATAACAGCCCTTGCCCCGGAGTTTCGCTTTGTACATCGCCGCGTCGGCATCTTGTAAGGGTTCTTCGGGCTGCCGATACGCACTATTACTCATGGCTATTCCCATGCAGGCGGTCATAAAAATTTCACAACCCGCAATGCTAAAGGGCAGGTTAAAACTCTGGAGAATGGCTTGAATCCAAGGATCGAGGGCGATCGCAATTTCGATTGGATGCAGCAAAAAGCAGAATTCATCCTCCCCTATCCGAGCCAAAACGTCACCAGGGCGCAGATGCTGCCGTAGCCGTTCGGCAATGGCAACTAGCAATTGATTGCCAATGCTGTAGCCCAAAGACCCATTGATTAGCTTGAACTGGTCACAATCTAAATAAGCAACGGCAAATGATGAATCGGGCGTGAGCAATGCCTCCTGTACAGCCTGGAGTAAAGCCGTCCGGCTAGGCAGTTGGGTGAGGGCATCCTGGAAAATGATGGTTTTCAGCTCAGCGGTTCGCTGCTGTACTGTTTTTTCTAACGCCGCATTAAAGGCTACTAATGCTTGCTGCTGTCGCCGAATGCGGAACATTGATCGCACGCGTGCCTGTAACTCTAGTCGATTGACGGGCTTACTGATGAAATCATCGGCTCCTGTGGCTAGGCACCGAGCCAAGTCTTCTTTCGCGGTCAGGGCTGTCACCATAATGATGGGCACCGACTGCCACTCAGGCATGGCTTTTAAGCGGCGACAAACTTCGATCCCGTCGAGATCGGGCATCATCACATCGAGCAAGATCACGTCTGGCTGAAAGTAATCTAGTCGTTCGAGGGCGCGTTGACCGCTGGGTGCATAGTGCAGATGATAGCCCTCACCATGCAGCAGCGTTTCAATGACATCAAAGTTGTCGGGCTGATCATCAATGACTAAGAGGCAGGAGAGAGCAGTCATGGCAGCAGGGTTGAGGTGAAAGGCTAGGCTGACTGATGCCGCAGGGATGCAGGGATATCGTCAGACATTTAACAGATTGACTTAATAGATTTAATAGAGCGGCTGAACTCTTACCCAACCCCGTCTGGCGGGCGCAAGAGGGCTTGGATCGTGGTTACTAGCTCTTTGAGCCTGATCGGTTTGGTCAGATATTGGTTGGCTCCCGCTGCGAGGCATTTTTCGCGATCGCCCGGCATGGCTAGCGCTGTCAAGGCAATGATTGGGGTCTGAGCCAGTTCAGGTTTTTCCCGAATCCGTCGGGTTGCTTCTAGCCCATCCATCCCTGGCATTTGGATATCCATCAAAATGATGTCAGGCGCATGCGCCTGAGCCAGATCAATCGCTTGCAGCCCTGTTTCGGCCACCATTAGCCGATAGCCTCTGCTTTCGAGGTAGCCAGTCAAGGTCTCAATATTGGCGATATTATCTTCTGCTAGAAGAATTAAAGACTGAGTTGAGGGGGTGGCTAGATCAACGAGAGGCGATCGCAATTTTTCTAAAGCGGCTTTAAACTCGCTGCGGGTAAACGGCTTGACCAGGTAAGCAGATGCACCCAACGATAACCCCCGCTGAATTTCATCCACGACCGAGGCCACAATCACAGGGATAGATTGAGTTTTGGGATCTTGTTTCAATTGCATCAATACATCCCAGCCCGAGAAATTGGGAAGTTGGAGATCGAGAATGACCAAAGCGGGCTGGAGCCGTAAGACTTCTGAGCAAGCACCCTCCCCATACGGATAGATCGTCGCTTGCATGCCTAAATCCTGAAGATAGCGAGCGACGAGATCAGCTGCTGCTGGAGCATCCTCAATCACTACTACTTGGTAGTTGTTGGCAGGCATCGGGGCACAGGTGAGCGCTGGAGCAAGGGTAGGGCTGTCGGAGCCGTAAATTAATGGCAAACGCACCGTGAAACAACTGCCGAGATTGAGTTCACTTTCGACTGAGACTGCGCCACCGTGGAGTTCCACAATTTGTTTAACCAATGCCAGACCCAGCCCGGTACCGGCATACTGGCGGTTGAGGCTACTGTCAATTTGGACAAAGGCGCGGAATAGCTGGCTCAGGTTTTCGGGGGCAATTCCAATGCCCGTATCGATGATAGAAAAGACGATAGTCTGCGGCGGTAGTGCTGGACAGTGTACCCGCAAGGCAGCCAGTTCCTCTTCTGACGGCACCCCTAACGGCCCATCTGAGACGGCTGCGGCTAGCTGTACGTCTAGCGTAATGGTGCCGCCTTCTGGTGTAAATTTGACGGCATTGTTGAGTAGGTTGATCAAGACCTGACGAATGCGGCGATCGTCTGCCCAAATGCTCACATTCGTTAAGCTGTCAGAGATTTGGATATTGAGGCTGATCTGCTTTTTAAAGGCAAGCTGTTTGACAAACGCAATGCTACCTTGACACAGTGATTGAACCGACACTTGGTTTAGTTCCAAGGTCAGCTTGCCGGCCTCGATTTTAGACAGGTCGAGGATGTCGTTAATTAACTCCAACAGGTGTCTGCCGCTCCGCTCAATGGTGGCGATCGCCTTGGTTTGATGGTCGTTGAGCAGCCCAAACGCAGACTCTTGCAGCCCTTCAGACATCCCCAGAATGGCATTAAGCGGGGTGCGGAGTTCGTGGCTCATATTAGCCAAAAACTCATCCTTGAGGCGAGTGGCACGGGCCAAATCTGCATTTGAGCGCTCTAGCCGCTGTTCATATTCTTTGCGTGCCCGCATGTCGCGCATAATGGCAGAGAAATACTCGACTTCTCCTTGGGGCGATTTATGCGCCAGAATCAGTTGCGATACTGGAATCTCTTGTTGGTTTACATCGAGCAAGGCGGTTTCGCCTATCCAGCTACCGTGGGCGATCGCCTGAGGGAACCCCTCGTGCAGAATCAGTTTTGTGGCCCACTGAGGATGGCAATCCGCCAGGTGCAGCTGCCAGAAACTAGTATGGTCTGACATGCCCCACAGCCGTTCTAATTCTGCGTTTTTCCATAAGATTTTGCCCTCCGCGTCTGAGATGGCAATATAATCAGTTGAAGCTTGCAGGATGGCAATTAGGCGGTTTTGCTCTGCTTCCAGCCGTTTGCGATCGGTAATATCTTGTACCAGTACAATTAAACAATCCAGCACCCCGTCGGCTTGTCGGATCGCCTGGGCTGAAATACTGGCATTGATCAACTGGCCATCTTTTCGAACAAACCGCTTATCGATCGAATAGCCGTCTATTTCTCCCGCTATCACCTGGTTAAAATAAGCCACATCTGCGTCTAGATCGCCAGAATGGGTGATCTCTGGCCATGCCATGTGGGTCAACTCGTCCCGGCTGTAGCCCAAAATTTCGCATAGGCGGTCATTCACTTCTACCCAACTCTTTTCGGCAGACGTGATCGCCATCCCGACCAGCGATTGCTCAAAGTAACGCCGAAACCGCTCTTCACTCAGGCGCAGAGCTGCTTCAGCTTGCTTACGTTCTGCCTCGTTGCGCTTGCGTTCGCTAATATCTTGAGCGGCACCAATCGTTTGCCTGACCCGACCCTGCGGATCTCGACTAAATACGGCATCCCGGCTATGCAGCCAGCGCCATTCGCCGTTTACATGCTTCATCCGATATTCTGTTTCTAAAATGTCGCCATCTTGAGCACTCGTGAACCAGACTTGTTGAGCAATCACCCGGTCGAGGTCGTCGGGATGCATCAGCGTTTGAAATAGGTTTGCCTCCATCGACTGAATTTCGGCAGGCGTGTAGCCCAAAATAGCGCCAATTTCACGATTGACATACACGTTGCGCTGCGTTTGTAAGTCGTAGAGGTAGAGAATATTGGGCGACGCCTCAGCAATCTGCTGAATGAAGCGCTGGCTTTCCTGCAACGCCATCTCTGCCTGTTTGCGCGAGGTAATGTCTTGCCCAATGGCGATCGTAGAGCCGTCAGACAGACGCATATGAGACCAGGTAGTGGTCAAAACCTGTTGGTCGCGCACCCTAGTTTGAAAGTCTTGCCAGGTAGAGTTGGCCGCAAACATGTGTTGAATGAATTTGACCTGAGTCTTGGGGTCGGGGTAACACGCATCAATCACATCCACATCGCCGTACTCCGCCTGACTCCAGCCAATCACCCGTTCCATTTCTCGGTTGATCATCCGCACTTGGCCGATGGGAGAAAATAGACCCAGCATCAGGGGAATGTGATCGAAGATCGTTTGCAGCGTTTCTTTTTGCTGCCGGAGCGTTTCTTCGGTGCGTTTTAGATCGGTAATGTCATAGTTAATTCCGATCATAGACAGAGGCTCGCCCTGGTCATTGTATTGGGTGATGGAGTTGGCTTTTAGCACCCGAATGCTGTCATCGGGCAACACCACTCGAAATTCTGGCTCAAATGCACTCTCGCCCAATAAAGCTTGCTGAATCGCGGCGATCCAGCTGGCCACGTCATCCGGATGCACCACCGCTTGCCAGCCGGCATGGGAACCCGTAAAGTCTTCAGGATAGACCCCGTAGAGTTCATACATCCGCTCGTCCCAAATCAGGCGATCGCGCACGATATCCCATTCCCAGATGCCGATTTGAGCCGATTGGATGGCCAACTCAAGGCGAGCAGACAAATCGCGTAATTCTTGCTCAGCCCATTGGCGCTCAGTGATATCTAGAACGACCGCTAAAAAAACTTGTTGATCCTGATTGTGGCCACCCTGATATTGGTGCTGTTGGAGATGGATTTCAACGGGGTAGGAGCTGCCATTGCTGCGGTATTGCTGCGTTTCTAATACCAGCTTATCTTGCTGTCGATCTAGCAGCGGCTGTAACAGTTGACGTAGATCCGCTTCGGTAAAATCAAGGGTCAGATCTAGCAGCGTCATGTATTTCAGGGCGTCTATGCCATAGCCCAAGTTTTGCATCGCTCCCTGGTTGACATATTGAAACTGAAGGGTGAGCGCATCGAAGAGGTAAATTTCATTCAGGCTGGCTTCTAGCAGACTCAGCAGGCGATCGCGATCGGCTTCGGCCTGCTGCCGCTGGGTAATATCGGTTTCTGAACCGCTAAGCCGCGTCACCTGTCCCTGTTCGTCTCGCTGCGCTTGGCCGCGAGCCAGCACCCACATATAGGTATTGTCTTTACGACGCGTGCGATATTGCAGTTCGTAAAACTCGGTTTTTCCGGCAAAATGGTCGCTAATCGTCTGCATGGCGCGATCGTAGTCATCAGGATGAATCCGCTGTGACCATTCTTCTAACGCGTCGCTAATTTCGGCTTCTGTGAAACCCCGCATTTCCTGCCATCGACTCGAATAAAAAACGCGCTGATGGTTGACATCCCAGTCAAAAATGCCGTCGTTGGTGCCTCGCAGGACTAACTGCCAGCGTTCTTCACTTTGCCGCAGTGCCGCAGTGCGTTCTTCTACCTTGGTTTCAAGTGCTTGGTTCAGCTGTTCCAGAGCCTGTGTTGCTTGTTCACGCTCTAATTCCGCCGCTGCCCGTGCCGCAAAAATCTGGATAATAGAGCGCAGACGCGGCACATCGCTCAGCGGATGGTCATATAACAGACAAAGCACCCCAATCGGCTGTCCGGCTGCACCCGTGAGGGCGATGCCTAGGTAACTTTCAGCCTTGAGGGTAACGAGATCTAGATTATTGGGAAAACTCTGCTGCACCTGCGCCGTCTGACAGTAGAACCCTGTTTTGAGCACCAGTTGGCAGGGGGACTGATCAGCAGAATATTTGAAGTTGGGCTGGAGCTGATCTTGAGACCAGAAGGCGCGGGTGTATAAGTAACCATCTATCAGTTCTGAAACTAGAGTGTGGTTACTACCTAGGGCTGAAGAAAGATATTCGACTAGCGCCGGGAAAAAGTCGTCTCCGGTGACAGCGGCAGTGCCTTCTACGAGATCTTGTAGGGCTTTCTCGGCTTGGACGCGTACGGTTACATCTTGAACGGTGCCAAATAGCTGCGTTACTTGCCCCTGGTCGTTAAATTTGGCTCTGGCGATCGCCTCCACGTGTGACCAAGAGCCGTCTGGCTGGACGGCGCGCAGCAGCAGTTGAAAAGATTCTCCAGCGGCGATCGCCTGCGTCACCGCCTGATTCAGCTGGGATGCGTCATCTGGATGATAAAGCTGGAGGCTTTGCGGGTACGTGGGTTCTCCTTGCGCTGGGTCGCAGCCCAAAATGCGAAACAGCTCCGCAGACCAAATCATCGTTTCAGTTTTAATATCCAATTCCCAGTTGCCAATCCGGGCAACTCTTTGAGCCTCTTCTAGCTGGGCTTCACGTTGCCGCAGCGCCAGTTCTGCCTGTTGCCGTTCAGCATCACTGCGTTTGCGCTCGGTAATATCTCGAACAATCACCAGCACTTCATTGGTTCCGGCTGGGACAATCCGCACTTCTTCGGATTGCGTGACCCCTGCAATCTCCAATTCCTGTTCGTAAACCTGCAAGGATTGAGTGGCGAGTGCCTGATGAATGGCCTGGAGCTTTTGCTCGGCTAGGGCAGGCGGCAACAAATCGGCAGGAGTATTGTTGAGGGTTTGATCGTCTGGGTACAGGACATTGACGTCGCTACCACTGGCAAAGCTGAGGTAGTGCCCTTCTGCCGACAAGCGCATCAATAAATCTGGCAGCGCCTGTAAAATAGCCTGATTAGTTGCCTCACTGATCTGTAAGGCAGCTTCAGCACAGCGCCTTTCTGCCAGTTCGGTTTGCACCTGGGCGTAGGCGGTCGCGTGCTGAATGGCGATCGCCAGATGAACGGTAATATTTTCTAGCAGGCTTAACGTTGACTGTTGCCAGGTGTAATAGTCGGCACAGTGATGCCCAACGAACAACCCCCACAGTTGCCCTGCTACCAAAATCGGCACGACCAAACTCGCTTTTACCTGATAGCGGTGCAGCAGTTGTCGGTAGTCGTCGGCATAGCCTGCCGTATCAACGTTATCGATGGCGATAATTTGACCTGTGGCATAGCGGGCTGTGGTCTGCTCTGGCCAGCAAGCCTGATTTAGCTGCTCAAGGTGCGCTACTTGCCAGTCGTCGCCGACCGATGCTGCTACGACGCTGCCGCTCCAGTCTGGCTCAAACCGATAGATGAGCAGGCGATCGCAGTGCAACATCGATCGCACAGCTATGACAGCGGTATCGAGCACGTCGGCTAAGTGGAGCGAACTGTGAATTTGTAAGGCGATCGCCGCCAGCAATTTTTCTTGCTCTAGCTGCACCTGCAAGTCAGCCATCCGAGCAGCCATCTGCTGTTCTAGCTCAGCATTGAGATTCTGGGTTTCTACCGGGCGGTAGTTTTTCATACATGCGGAGACAAACGGCTACAGCAGTGGCCTATGGGCGGCATTGCCCTATAGTTCCCTGCCTTGCCCCTGCTGGCGCTATGCGGTTGTCGAATGCTGCTGAATGGGGATTTCCACGACAAATTCTGCCCCCTCTCCCAACACGGAGAAGCACCGTAAAGAGCCGCCGTGGCGTTCGGTGACGACCTGATAACTAATAGACATCCCCAAGCCAGTTCCTTTACCCACGGCCTTGGTGGTAAAAAAGGGATCGAATAGACGGTGTTTAACCGCCTCTGAAATGCCGATGCCATTGTCGCGGATGCGAATCGTCACGCGATCGCCAGCCACTTGTACGGTAGTGATTTGAATAGCTGGAGCCGGGGTGACGCCATTGCTCCATTTGCCGCGAGCGGCGGCGGTTTCTAAGGCATCAATTGCATTACTAATAATATTCATAAATACCTGGTTGAGCTGTCCGGCATAGCACTCTACTAAGGACAAATCGCCGTAGTTTTTAATCACCTGAATGCCCAACTGGTCGGCCTGTGCCTTCAATCGGTTTTCCAAAATCATCAGTGTGTTGTCGATCCCGTCATGCAAATTGACCGTTTTTGACTCGGCTTCATCCATCCGCGAGAAGTTGCGCAGCGATACAACTATTTTTTGGATGCGTTCTGCTCCTACTTTCATGGAAGCCAGCAGTTTGGGCAGGTCTTCTACCAAAAAGGCTAAGTCGATGGCGATCGCTTTTTCTACCACTGGCAGCGCCGGGTCAGGGTAGTGGGTCTGATACAGGCTAAGTAGCGTTAGTACATCTTGTGTATATTGAGTGGCATGCGTCACATTGCCGGAGATAAAGTTGACAGGGTTGTTAATTTCATGCGCCACTCCGGCCACTAGCTGCCCCAGCGCTGACATTTTCTCGCTTTGAATTAGGTGGGACTGGGTGTGCCGTAACTCTCGCAGGGTTGCTTCTAGATCTGCCGCTTGTTGGCGCAGCTGGGCTTCCGACTGACGCACAATGTCTTCGGCCTGTTTGCGATCGCATACGTCAAATTGAATACCCAGGTAGGAATCGGGAGTCCCATCTGCACCCAAGAGCGGCACAATCGTTAGATCTACCCAAAAAAAGGAGCCGTTCTTACAACGATTTTTGACTTCGCCTCGCCATACCTGTCCGCGTGTAATCGTCGTCCAAAGCTGTTCAAAAAACTCTGGGGGATGATGGTCTGTCTTGAAGATGCGGTGATTTTGCCCGATTAATTCGTAGCGGCTATAGCCCGAGATTTCACAAACCTTATCGTTGGCGTAGGTAATATGGCCTGTAGGGTCGGTAATTGAAACGAGCGCCGCTTGATCTAGAGCAAACTTTTGGAATTTGAGTTCTCGTAGGGTGATCAGCAGGTTTTGTTCAGCGCGCCTGCGATCGCGCACTTCTTGCTGCAATTGTGAAACCGTTTCTTGCAGCCGCGCAGTCCGTTCCCGGACGCGATCTTCCAGCCCTTCTTTGGCCCGTCGCAGGTCTGCTTCTGCCGTGCGGCGATCGGTAATATCTCGCAGGGTGCAAACCACGTAGCGATTGCCAGCGGCGTCTAAAAAGCAAGACTTTTTGGCAGATAAGAGCCGCACCTCCCCCGACCCAACCGTGAGAGATTCTTCGACCTCCTCCGGCTGACCGCTACTCAGCACCCGCTGATCGGCCGCATAGTAGACATTAGCAGCGGCGGCGGCAAACAGATCTTGGTCGAGTCGTCCTACCATCTCTGCCCGATCCCGTCCGATGAGGGCACAAAACGCATCATTGACCATGAGGTAGCGGTGCTGCTGATCTTTGACAAATAGGGGATCGGGACTCCCATTCATCACCGCATTGAGGAACATTTCAGAATCCTTGAGCCGTTGCTCAGTGCTCAGCCGCTCGGCTTCGCTAAATTTGCGATCGCCGATATCGCGAAAATAGACCGATAGCCCAGCCTGGTAAGGAAAGACCCGAATTTCAAACCAGGTTTGAGCCGCGACAAAAAACTGTTCAAAGGTGACCGGGATCTGATCGATCAGCGCCTGCTGAAAGGTGTGGTAGAGCGCGGAATCAGTCAAATCTGAAAATTCGTCCCACAGGACTTTGCCAAGCAAATCATCTAGACGGCGCTGGAGAATAACTTCAGCTTGATGATTGACGTAGGTAAAGCGCCAGTGGGCATCTAACCCCAAAAAACCATCCCCAATGCTTTGCAGAATCTCTGTGATTTGGTGAGTTGATTGGCGTAAATCTGCCTCGACCTGAGCTTTTTGGGTCACGTCTAGTGTCATCGAGACAAACCCAGTTACCTCACCATTGGCATCCACCAGCGGGGTATTGCACCAATCACAGACGATGCGGCTGCCGTCTTTTGTGATGTTTTCGTTGGTGCTGCGAACGCTCTCACGGCCAGCCATTACCGCAAATAAAAGGCGCTTAACCTGGGATCTGATGGCAGGTGGAACCAGGAAATCAACCGCACAGAGGCCGACCATCTCGGCGTTGCTATAGCCAAACAGCGCTGCCGCTGCCGGATTCCAGTCCACGACCCGCATAGCCGCATTCCACTCTACGATCGCCGTAGGAGCATGTTGCACCATGAACAGCTGCTTGTGGTGCTGCTCTGCCAATGCCCGTTCTCGACAACGGCTCTCCTCTAGCTGATGTCGCGTTTGCGCCAGCAATGCCAAAAGCTGAGACCGCTCTAACGAATTTTCCAAGGCTGGCTCAAGGTGAAGTTTTATTGGGGGGTCGGCTGGCACTAAATGGTCTGGGCTGAGGGACTCCGGTGGGCGATCGCCGGGTTCAAACGGTAGAAAATTATTCGCTGTAGACATCGTATTTGACCTAAGCGAAGTCAAAATCTCAAGAACCTATACTTAACTATCTGCAATATTTACGGATCTGGGTAGCCTAAAGAGCATTAAACATCTTACGGACTTCTAGATTTATTAGATTTTTATAAGTATAATTTATATCCTATTGACAAATAGGGTCATCTTGAGAGGTCGAATCATCCTTTTGAGGCACGAAATACTTTTAGATATCTGCTTATATCTAAAATAATCACTCTAATGTACAAGCAAAGCCCATTTAAACCTGGACGGCTGAAGTTTAGCGCTTAGCCCTCCTTCTAAAGGAAATTAACAGTATGCGGATTGCGCAAGTTGCTCCGTTGTGGGAAAGAGTGCCGCCTCCGGCCTATGGTGGAACAGAGCTGGTGGTGAGTTTATTGACCGATGAGTTGGTGCGCCGAGGGCATGACGTCACTTTATTTGCCTCTGGAGATTCCATCACCCTTGCCAAGCTAGAGTCAGCCCATCCGCGTGCCTTGCGGCTAGACTCTAGCGTTAAAGAATACGGCATTTATGAACTGCTACAGCTGACTCGAGTCTATGAGCGAGCAGAAGAATTTGATGTGATCCATTCCCATTTGGGCTGTGCTTCCTTGCCGTTCAGCAACTTAGTCAAAACGCCTACAGTTCATACCTTGCATGGCATTTTTACGCCTGACAATGAAAAGATGTTCATCCATGCTAAGGCTCAGCCCTTTGTCAGCATTTCTAACTCTCAGCGGGAGCCTCGGTTAGGGCTGAACTGTTTGGCGACGGTTTATAACGGGATTGATGTTAGTAGCTATACGTTTTATCCTCAGCCCCAAGATCCGCCCTACCTGGCATTTCTGGGACGGCTATCGCCCGAAAAAGGCCCTCAGCTAGCGATCGCCATTGCGCAGCGAACTGGGTTGCAGCTCAAGATGGCAGGTAAAATTGATCCCGTCGATCAGGAGTTTTTTGAGCAAGAGATCAAACCCCATATTGATGGGCAGCACATTCAATACTTAGGCGAAGCCAACCATACCCAAAAGAATGTCTTGATGGGGAATGCGATCGCCACCCTGTTCCCGATTACGTGGCGCGAGCCGTTTGGGCTGGTGATGGCAGAATCAATGGCCGCTGGCACCCCTGTCGTAGCGCTAGAACTAGGATCCACATCTGAAGTGATTACCCACGGCGTCTCCGGCTTTCTGTGTCAAACGGTAGACGAGTGCGTGGAGGCGATCGCCAATGTGCCCACGCTGAGCCGTCAGGCATGCCGAGACCACGTTCAAGCCCGGTTTAGTGTGACCCACATGGTAGACGGCTACGAGCAGGTTTACCAACGGCTAATTGCTGAGCGCAGCGCCCGAAACGGCCGCGTTCACAAATTTGCTAGTTTGGGTAGTAAGTAGAAAGCGGGTGAACGAGGAAACCCAGACAGACGAAGCTAGCTAGCGGGTCAATGAATCGGCGATTAATCGGCTAAATTTGTCAAATAGCCGATTAACTGATATATTTTTAGGAAAATATAACGATAGCCTTTAAAGTCCGCGTTTGAGTGATTGTCACCCTAGCCTCCGCTATCGTCTGCACTTGTTCCGGGGCATTTGCCCCGGAACAAGTGGCTCTTAACTGATTTCCAAGCGGCAGTTTCAGCCAACAGTTTTAACAGCCAACAGTTCTAACCAGGAGACATGTCCCATCCGGGTAACGTTCCAAGATGCCTGAAGATTGGACGTGAGTGCAATTAGCAGTACGTCAAACGCGCCTATTGGTTGCTTAATCTATGATTCCCATCTGAATCAGTAAACGCTCAAGGGAATAGCCGAAACGTTAGTTGAGCAGATTGAAGAGGTTAGCATATGTCACAATCTAATTCCCCAGCCCAAGTGTCTGCTTCCAGCCATCCTAGAGCCTTACGCAGTGGATGCCCTCAACGCCAAGCGATCGCCCTGATTTCCATTCACAACGACCCAGCGGCTGAACCTGGTAAAGAAGAAGCCAGCGGCCAAAGTATCTATGTCCGCCAGATTGGTGAAGCCCTCGCCAAACT
>Ga0163155_10001930_pt1 | contig 24070 bp, 43 predicted proteins | sample OliLakLV19SP4G1_FD_148611 | JGI IMG/M metagenome (GOLD analysis project Ga0163155, IMG submission 148611) | Freshwater microbial mat bacterial communities from Lake Vanda, McMurdo Dry Valleys, Antarctica - Oligotrophic Lake LV.19.SP4.G1 | ecosystem: Environmental > Aquatic > Freshwater > Lake >... | reverse complement strand
TTTGATAGGCAGTATCTAATTGCCCCAAGACTTCTTGGATGGCTTGGGATGGCAGTAGTTTGAATTCTGGAAATGCTTCTTTTACTTCCGTAAGTTCTTCGCATTGGTCATAGTAAGAAACTGACTTTCCTCTGCGTATAAATTACACGGGAATCTCGTGCATAATATCTGAATCTGAAATGTATTGGTTTGGCCCCACGACCTGGAAGTGATGATCTGGGAAAATGCGATAAGGCACATCCCGCTGTAACATGTATTGGCGCAACAATTCGTCAGCGACTTCTTTGGTAGATGGTTGGGTGTTGGAACGCTGCAACGCCCGCAGCAGGGCATTAGCTGCCGCTGCATTGGGCGTTGCGATAAATGCGCGTTCCAAATCTCTGGCGTTCACGTCGGCCATGTTGCGACGGTATTTTCTCATAGCCTCATTTTAGCAATCCAACTAACGTTGGAATAATAGTTTGCGGAGGATTTATCAGATCCAATGTAACGTGCAAGTCCGACAACTCGGAGCGAGGAATCGCGTAACCCAGAGTGGTGTAACCCTTGTTAAATACACGATGAGACTTGTACTTATTGGCGGCTAGTATTTCTTCTAAACGTGCTAATAATTTGTCCGTTCTGTACATGCTCATCAAACGAATATCTCCGCAAGTATAGAAATATATAAAAATTGGACAATTATTTTCGGTAGCTTGCCACGGCCCTCCATTAGATAGTTTATCTATGTTGGAATATCTTTCATGAAATTCATTGGGTGTTCTTTTTTCCGTAAAAGCCGCCAGTGCTTTGTCATGATTATCGGTTTTTAACTCGATCTTAATGGGATTAGGTAAAAGTGGGTGCTCTTTGGTTAATAAGTCGCCCTTTTTTCCGTCAATACGACACCACTCATCAGGAAACAAACTGGCCAGGAATAATTCTCCCCCATCGCCAACTTTTTTAGATTTAACAAACATTATTATCACACACCTTTAGTTTAGTTGCGGTCAAAGATGTTAACCAGCCGCCTTGTTCGTAGATGGCGATGGCTTCTTCTCCTCCGTCGTGTTTTCCGTTAACTCTCATTTTGCGAATTTCGATGATAGGAATTCCTTGTTTCTCTAGATTAGAACGTCTATCAAACAACACGAGAGCTTGTATTTTATTTTGTTCTGCTTTATCAACTAACGATTGCATCTTTTTCCAATACAGAGCATAATCAAAACTCTTAGTATTATAAGCTGCTTGCGAGTCTTGAAAAGGCGGATCTGAAATTATTACCCGGTCTTTTAAAGCAGAAAAAGGAAGATCCACATAGTCTAAATTACATACGCTGGGTTTTAACTGCTTCCATCGTTCCAGCGCCGCTAGATAATCCGGCTGAATCCTGACTTCTGTCGGATTTTTTCGAACCGGAACGTTGTAGCCATTTTTGCTATAGCGAAATACGCCAGAAAAGCTCATTTTTTGGAGGCAAAACAAATAGCGCCACCAATCTGGCTGGCTTCTAGCTTCAAAGTAGTCTTTGTTCGTGAAGACCTCTGGCACTACTAATTGATCGAAGTGTGACAACAAATGGAAAATGACCGGATCTTTGTCATTGAGGATTGCTGTCTTGGCCAAATTGGCAGATAAAACAGCGGAGCCACAAAAAAGCTCGATTATGTCGGTATTTTGGTAACGGGACAGCCGTTCAACCCAGTAATGCTTGCCTCCAACATAGGCAGGTAGGAATTTAATCATCACCAGACTGTAACAAGCCAATAACATCTGGCAAGTTGTATCAATAGTAAAATTGACATGATGCAGGATCTTAGATGTTTCCGGTCAAGCGTCCTACTCCTGGCGCTTGCGATATGGGAGAAGAGGGGGTATCCTGGTTTGAATGATTCGACCTGCGCCGCTTGATTTTGAACCCTGGACTAATATAGACAAAATACCCCACATAACCTTACGGGATGGGAAAGTCCTCAGAATTGTTCAAAACGTAGGAAGACTGGCAAATTTCACGTTTACGCTTCAATTGCTAGCTCCGACGGGTTGGGTCGCTCTCCGTTGTGTGCAGCGAGTGATGAATTCTAACGTATCACAAACAAACGAGTCGGAAAATTCGGCCTATTATGAGTTGATGCAGTATGCGGAGTATATTTTTGCTGGCCTGGGCCCGGGGCCTGATCAAGCTAACACTCTGGCAAAATGGCAGTTTCACCCAGCGTTATGAAAAAATTATTTTCCTCAATACCACCACGTCGCACCAATAACCAGGCAGCGGAGACTACATGGTAGATATCAATATCCAAACCTATGAAGTTGAAGAAGCCTGGTATCGGCAATCGTTGCTGAGCCTGGTTGGCGGAATCAAATACCAAGTTTGTGTTTTGGCAGTCTGATCCCGAAGAAGGTGGGGCCAGTCTCTTCACCAATGAACTGAAATGCCCTTCTTTAGAAGAAATCCGCGATAATTACTCCCCTGAGACTTTCTCTCAAGTGGAGTCGCTAATCAACTTAAAGTCTCCGTATGATCACGGAAAAATCGTCTTATGGCATGGCCCTGCTGGTAATGGTAAGACGCATCTGATTAGAGCACTGACTAAACACTTAGTAGACATTCACAATATTATTCCTGAAGTAATCGTGGATCCGGAGGCTGCTTTCGAAGAACCGAAATATCTAACGTCCTTGCTTACGTCAGGCCAGCGAAAACTGCGCTACCACGCGCCAAAAGGCGGCGACGTAGATTTTAGATTCATCATCATGGAGGACTGCGCAGAATTATTCTCTGTTAATTGTAGAAACACTCAAGGGTTTTCCAGATTGCTCAATACTGCTGACGGTTTAATTGGTCAGGGACAAAAGCTGATCTTTTTGTTTACTGCTAATGAAAGCATCGAAGAAGTAGATCCGGCGATATTACGTCCTGGGAGATGTCTGCAAAATTTAGAAGTTTCTAACTGGAATTGGAATGCGGCGAGTAACTGGGTGCGTAACAAGGTAGGGCCAGAGAAGGCGGTGGCTGTCCTTTCTAAACTGAAGGACAAGAACTCTCTGGCCGAAATGTATGCGCTCATCAATGATCGAGATATTGCTAGTGACAATCGTGGACAGTTTGGGTTTGGTAAATGAAAGACGATAGCCGAAGAATAGGAATTCAGGATTGGGATAATGTTCCGATCTGGTCCAAGCTAAGCTTCGTGGCCATATTCGCAGCAATGTGGTTGGCGATGCTTTTGATGGTGGTGCCATGATCGGCCTAACCTTTACGCAAGCTATTAAATTAGTCCAAAGTGGAAAACTCGCCCGAAGGCGGTCATGGTATTCCGTTAAAGCTGATAGCCGAGAACATATCGGTCGAGATGAAGACGGCATCTACTGGAGCACCAATCCGCAGGTAGAAGATAGCTATGTCGCCGTTGATTATTCCATCAATACCGAAGATATCTTAGCCGAGGATTGGGAAGAACTTGAGGTTTACCCAGAGATCAGATGTCGGCGCGTCAAACGGGTTGGCCATCCACGGTGGCTCGACGATCGGTATTGTGCGCAAATTCCAATGCACAGACTGACCACTGAGCAAATAACCAATTTAATGAATGGCGACTCCCATCGCTCAGCAGATTTGACACACGAGACTAAAGAAGGTTTGATCCATGAATCAAATCTTAGAAACTTGCAACTTTGTTTATAATAGGGCATGGGCAATCGTCACAATCCAATTCGTAAACTTGAGATGATTGGTGATTGGTCACGAAATCACGGATTCAAGGAACTTGATCGTAAGATAATAAGTTCTGAGAACTATGTGGCTAAAGTTTTAGACGCTTGGAAGAAATCTCCGTTTATTTTTGACATCTACCTAGTCAACACGTCCCGCGTTAACAACGCTAAATTCAGAGAGAAAGGATCTGTCAACCAGGAATTTGTTGAGGACCACATGGGCTTACCAATAATCCCACAGGAAGACGCGATTACTTTGATTTTCGGTGGAAATTATGGTGTGGAAAAGATACCGTTTACTCCGTGGATCATGGCCCATCGAACAGGGCACGCTCTAAGGGACGGCAGTTTTGTTCGGTCCCCAGAATTTCAAAGAATAGTAGATACCGTCACGGAAAGCTTAGACGATGTAATTGAAATGTTGGCCCTGCCGGATTTTTACCCCTACAATAACTTATATCGTTCGAAGAATAGCTATTACGACGACGGAAGAGAAAGACAAAAATACAAAAAATTAGCCACTTTAGACAGATACTACAAATACCTTTCTCTTCAGATCGGAACTACTGCTGCTGCCCGGAATGGGAAATTGAGAAACCACTTTGAATTTATTTACGATTGCGTAGCTCAGTTCATAATCACTGGAAAAGTTAAGTTAGCACCCCTATCAACACGAATAGTCATGGGACCAGCGCCCTTCGGAAAAGATTACGTGCTAAACATTGCCGCCGATAAACCTTTTCTATACGAGATTAATCAAATAGTCAAAAATTTAGAGCGGGCCCTGAATGAGTATTTGATTCCAGAGTATCTAGACAGCGGCGTTGGGAAAATATTCTTGATGTGATTAGTAACGAGGCCGGCGCATGGATTGATTATATGGAGTCCAATCTTCTCCATCTATGGTATCGAAGCCCATTTCAATCATTAGCTTAACAATAAGCGGATTAACTACTCGAACCTGGATTTCAAATTGATCCGCAGGAAAATCTTCTAGCGCGTGTTGCAACAAGGCCCTGGCGATACCTTGACGACGAGTATTCGGGTCTACTGCGACTGAAAAACTCACTTCTATTTTACCACTTTCAGTCATGCCCATTGTATGCAAAGATAGTGCGCCTTCCACGGTCTCATCGTTCATGCATACAAGGTAAATACTTTCACGCAGCATCAAGTTGACGTTAACTTTTTTGAATAATTGTTCGGCGTGCTCCACGACTTCATAATAGTCTAAGCCGGTCTGTTCTTCAAAATAATCGGCGTTATCATCATTAAGGAAGTAAATTTTGCAATCCATTAGCGATTTTTCTTCTTCTTTTTCTTGCCCAATGCTTTGGATGTGCGACCTGACCCTGTCCTACGTTATCCAATCGCCGCGCCAGAGCGGCTCTATCGGCGGCGGCCTGTTGATCTCTTCTTTGGGCCATCGCCAGACTTTCTGCCTCCGTAAGCAGAGGTATTTTAGCGAGATCACAAGCGTATTTGTTACCTTGGGCGCACATTCCAGGTAACTGGGAAGACGGAGCGTTCATTGCTGCCATTTGCTCAGGAGGGGCAACACTTCGCGTCCGTGTTTGGCCTAAAAAAGATTTTCTACGGAAAAGTTGCATTGCTACTCTGTTCTGCTTAGCTGTTCTGCTTAGCTACTTGTTTAACGTTAAAACAAGAATCAACGACGTTACGACAAGAAGCCCCGCCCCGCCGAACGCAATAATTGGAGGAATACCGGCGCGAGCTAGCATCCCTTCGATTCCAGGTGCATTGTAAGGGTTATACGCTTCCGGTATCATGGGATAACCGCTAATTTGAGATTCCGCGGCTGCAACAAGGGGCTCTACTTTGGATCTCAAACTTCCCGTAGAAGGAAGCATGGCCCGAGCATTTTGTAGGAGACCTTGTGCTTCCATAGCTTGGCCCTTTTGGACTGCGCTCGTCGCGGAATTTAACATTCCGACTATGGAACTCGCAGGACCCATCTCGTGGGCAGGACCTGTTATCGACACTTTAGTGCTACCTACCGTGAAAGTAGTGGTTGTTTGTGGGACTTGACCAAAGCTGCCATAGCCACTATAACCGATTTTAAGCTGGTTCTTATCTTGACGAGCATACATGCGAGCCTCTCTTATTACTATAACAAATTTTCTAATTATCGTGGTCTATATTTTAACCATAAACCAACTATAGCACCTAGACTAAGTAAACCGATTATTATGTGTAACCGATTTATTGGTTTGGGTAACTGTTCGGCTGCGGTCGCAACTCTAGCTTGAGCAGCAGTAATTTTCGCGGGATCTCTGGAAGCTATGGCCGCATTTAAATCTGTAACAGCACGCGCAAGATTCTGCGCAGCAACCTCAGCAGAGCAGTTCGAGGAGATAGCTTGACCAAGCTGGGCCAGCCGTGAATTCATTCTCGATATTCTTGCTGGATCGAGATCGGCAGACGATACTCGTGAAGTCAACACTTTCAGTTCTTCAGCTAGCTCAGGGCATTTCATAGACGCGACAGGCGGAGGATTCGCCTCTTGATCTGCAATAGCCAGCGCCTCTCTTTCCCGGCGTAATGCTTCGGCTCTTTTGGCAGCTTCTATTTGCGCTGTTTGATCTAAGCCTGCTGCTAGATCTGCTTCACGCTGTTCTTCGGCAGTTTTAGGTCTAGGATGCATAAATCTCGGTGTAATAGAAATCAAAGTATCTAAGAAACTCATTTTGTCCTCCCAAGTAGTTTATCAAAAATGATGCTTAATTGTTATAATTAGCTCGGTGATACATGGCGCTAAGATTTAATTCTAACTGGGGTATTAGACCAGGATGCTTTCCGTCAACTTCAGAAAGTTTTACCAGCGGCAATACCGTAAAAGGCCACCCCCCCGGGGACGCTTCTAACGCTGGGCAAGAAATAGCTAGAAGGTGGACGCCCGCCGTCTATAGTCAGCTAACTGAAGTTGATAGAAAAGATTTGCAAGGTCTAGCCACCGGATTAACCGAGCGATTAAAGGAGCTAAAGTCTCACGGAAACGTTACAACTACTAAATTTGATCGAGTTATATCGGAAATGGGGCCCACGAATGGTAAATTGACCGCAGATGTCAATGTAGCGTGGACTCAAGCTAGCGCCGCGCTGACTGATTTAATCACCCAGAAAACCCAAACCTTTACGGATTTGGACAAATTGATGGTATATGCTCCTGATGCTAATACTGCGCAGAGGTTGTGCGCCAAAAAAATCAATGCCGAAAACTCATTGAAAGAGTCTTACAATAAGATAACTGAGGCAAGTAAAGCCATAAATAATAAATTTTCTGAATTTTACAAAAAACGAGAAGAATGGTTAGCTGGCCTGCAAGCCTTGTTTGCTGGTTTTATCGATGCGCTTACACTTCTTATTAATATACTGCAGCAAGCATTTAAATTGCAACTAGGTATTCTGATATGGGCCAAAAACAACCCAAAGACAAGCGCAGCCATCGGGGGTACCCTAGCGTTGCTAATCGTAGGTTTGATTTTAAGACCATACGTAACAATAATTTCTTCATTGTCTAGTAGGCGAAAAAGCAAAAACAGGTAAATTATGGCATTTGAAGCAATAACCAGACACACACGCAAATTTTCAGAGAGAAGTCTCTACGTGCTATGAAATCCTAGCACACTGCAAATCCTTATATTCCGTCTCTATCGACGAAATCTTCTTCTGAGCCTCTTCGATCACAGTCCATAGTGCTTCAATTCTGGGTTCTTTGCCGGTTTCTGTGGCCAAAGTAGATAATCCCCTAGATCTCCGTCGTCCATCTTCTTCCCAGTAAGCCTTTCGGAATGCCTCTTCAAACAGGTGAAGGCAATCGTAATAACCTTTCAGTTACTGCTGCAGCTTGCTTTCCTTGGAGCTTTTTCTTTTAAGTTTCTTGTTTTCCATTAGGTCACCTTGCCTACAAGGTACCAGATAAGTCCGACAAGACCCATTACGGAACCTATAACCATCATCGCCATAGAGGTTAGGTGAGTTTTAATAATACTTTTAAAATCAACCTCGTCATCTGTCATTCTTGACATGTTGTATATCGCCAGTAGAAAAGCCGAAATTGCCAAGGATGCTCCCAGGATGGCTATCGTTACTTGAATCATTTGATCTCCTTTTTGGTTAAAAATGCCTTTAGTTTAGACCACAGTTCGGGGTCTTCAATGTGATGCCAGTGATTGAGCTTGGTATACCAAGCTGGTTGAAAAATCACAAAGTTACTATTGTAAATAGCGGGTACATAAGAGAAGCTTCCCTTAGACATAACTAACACATCCGCAAATATCATTTCCTTCCACGCTGCTTCTAAATCAGTATCTAGTTGAAGCTGGCATCCCAATTGTTGGAATACATCAAACGCTTCGTCCGACTTCGATTCACTAAATATAAGCAGGTCCGAGTCCGGGCAGACCTCTTTGATTTTTTTGACAATGCTTACATAGTAACTATTAGGGGTATAGCGCATATTACTTATGCCTATGTCGCCTCGTCTAACGTGGACCGCGATACGTGGTTTGGAATATGCCGGTGGTTTATTACGGGTCAAAAACTTTTGACGCAAAGAATTGATGAACGAGCCATCGATTAGAAGATTTGGGTCCGGGTAGGCTTTAGAGGAGTAGTCAGTATCCTTGATTAGGATATGCCCCGCAAAACGTGACGGAACTTTATGCCCAGGATGATTAAGGGTTGCTGGGAGATCGAGCATCTTCAGTAAACGGCTGTGATCGGAGTAATTTACTAGACCGAAAGACCCCAGGTATTCGTAACCCATTTTCAGACAATGAGCGTATGCAAATATTTCTTCATTTATTTGGCTTCCACTGCGATCCAGCGTGGCTCGGAAGTAGGCTTTAGTTGTTGGGTTAGTTGCCAGGTTTCCAAAATCCCCCAAAATCATTGAGGTAGTTGAATGAGGGTCTTTCGGGCCATGTCGGACGAAGAATTACGCAATTTAGAACGCAGGGCAGACCAAGGTGACCTCGCAGCCTTGCGCAAATTATTAAATATTCGCGTTCGCCTGTACGGTTTGCGGGTCGGCGCCTAACACGGAGCCGGGCTCGTGTCAAGCCCCTGCGGGCCCTGGGGTTTTACACTTCTGTGACACTCGGCCCCTAGGGCCTGGTATGATGTCGGGGATGTGGAGGGGAGGGCCCCTCCGGGCTCCTTGACACCTTGCGTCCTAGCTGATACGGCCTGGCGGGGGCCCAGCCCGGCCGGGCCTACTGGACCCGGGCCGTTGTGTCAAGCCCGAGGGCCCATCCGGCCCGGCCCTACCAGGCCGGACCCCCCTGCGGGGCCTTATGGCGTCCCATTGGGGCGGATGGGGCGGATGGGCCACGCGCGCCCGGCCCACCTTGACGCCCCGAAGCCCCATGATACCATGGGGTTACCTGCCAGATGTTGCCCTTTGGGCAACGTTGGGCGGGCGATAAGCCTCCGGGGTGGGGAGGTTTACGCGAAATCTTCCGCGGGGTCCTCCGCGCCAACCTAACGGGGCCCGAACGGCCCCGGAGGGCTTTCCGGGGTAAGCCTTGCGGGCCCAAGGGGCTGTGAAAAATCTGGCGACGCCCTTGCAGTCCTGTGCGAGCGGAGTATTGTTGTCACTCGTGACGCGGGGAAGTCCGCAGCGCCCCGGGGGAATTCCCAAGGGTAGCCCGGACGAAACCCTGCGAGCGTCCCACTGGGCAACGTCTGTTGCCTGAGAGGGGTACGGCGCGGGGCCAGCTAGGACGCGGGTAGGGGCATCCCTACCACATCGTAGCGGGCCAGTCCGACCCCTAACAGAATCCAAACGGCATCCTGGGCTCCCCAGCCCCCACCGTCAGGAGTTTCAATCCCGTGTCCGGGAATAACTCTTATGTAGCTGGCACAAGACCGGGACCCGCGTCTCGGGCCTGATGACCGTGTTTCAATCCCGTGTCCGGGAATAACTCTTATGTAGCTTTTAGATGGTCCGGCCTTCTGCGTAGAATCTACAACGCGTTTCAAGGCCCTGGGCTCCCCGCCTCATGGCGGGGGGGTCCAGGGTCGCCGGATGTGCGGACCGGCCATACCATGCCGCAGGCGTGGTGTCAAGCCTGCCTCCAGAGGTTGGTGGCGGGTTTTTGGGCATGGCTGATGCTAGGTCTTTGACAATTTGGCTGCAAGTGTTAGCGGACCAACATCATCAGTTGATGATGTTACCGCGTCTCTCACACAAAGTTTTCCGTTCAAGGGAATTACAACGGGAAACATCATCCGGGGCCCGGTGGTAGCAACTTTCTCTCCCTTAGAAAGATCATCCGGGCTCCGGTCCTAACAAATTACCAAGTTTACTTTAGCGGGCCATTTTGGCCCAGGGAGAGATGTTATGACGACCAATGCAACGGACAAGCCGGCCAACAAGAAGGCCAGCAAGGCCAAGGATGAGGGGGCGCCTGACTTCCAGGCGATGGCCCAGGGGCTCATCGGGCAGTTGCCCGCGGATGCTCTCCAAACCTTCATCGCCAACAGCCAAGCCATCATCCAGGAGGGCCAGGCGCGCGTCATCGTGGCCGAGTGCGAGGCCAAGCTGACGGCCATCAACTACCGCTGTGACTTCAATTACGGCCCGGTGGATGGCAGCAAGCCCAAGCGCGCGGGTGCGGGCGCGGGTGTGGGGGACGGCACCCCTGGCGAGCGCAAGCGCAAGCGTACCACGGCCCCCGGTGGAAGCGGCAGGGGGCGCCCCGCGCTGACCGACGCGGATGAGAAGTACGACGGCGCCCGGGTGGTCCGGATGCTGAAGGCGTACAAGAAGGAGCACAAGTCGACCATCTCGGAGTTGGCCACGGCGTGCGGTGTCACGTCGGCCACCATCGTCCACTGGACGAGCGATGTCAACCTGCCCACGGGCCACAACCTGGCCACGGTCGCGAAGCTGGTCGGCCTGTAACAAGCCTCTTGCATCATCCGAGGCCGAACGATTACATCGTTCGGCCTCGCTAACAAACTAAAGCCATACGGCATTTTTATTTTTACCGTACCAACCATCATCATTTGATGATCTCGGAGGGGAAACGATGTCTACTTGCCAGACTTGCTTTCGCGCCGGCCAGCCGGTCAAGCGAGTGGTCCACGATGACGACCCTTGGTGCCAGGATTGCATCGATACCATGAACAAGGTGATGGGGGCCTTCAGTACCATCGTCGCTCTCGGGCCTTACGTGCCCGAGGAAAGGGCGCGGCGGCCGGTCCTCCTGCGTGGCGCGGGCGCGGCGCTGCGTAACACTCAGGGCGCCAAGCGGATGGCGCGCGTCGGATGATGGCCAGGGGAGCCCAACGGGCTCCCGGCCGGATGAACCTTTGGCCAGACTTGTCACAACCCACGACAGTAGCAAAGGTTAAAAAATCTTTCCGGGAGACTTGCAAGTCAGTCGAGACCTGCTATTCTTCCTCCTCAGTGAAGCAAGAACGCTTCGCTGATAACAACGTCGAACGTGAGGTAACGCGGATGAGTGAATCGAATCTGGCGGTCGCGGAGACCACGGAAGACGGCATGCACGAGTGGCTGCCCAACAAGCCGGCCGACAAGTACTCGGATGATGAGATCAAGGCGCTTGACATCTACAAGTCGCTGCGCTCGTTCTCGGGTCGCGTGGTGAAGGATCCCCAGGTCCTCAGCACGACCAGGGACATGATCGCGCAGATGTGGAAGGGCGCGCAGCAGCAGGCGTTGAGGGATGAGATCCTGCCGGTGTTCGCGGCTGCGCTCGCGAGGGGGATCGAGGTGGGGGAGGCCATCACCATCTACCCCGACGGCAGCTATTGCCCGGCGAAGGGCACCGGTGATCGTTTCAAGCTGGGCGACTACGCCAAGCTGATCGGCAAGGGTCCGTTCCTCCACACGGTGAAGCAGGCCCGTACGGCCACGAAGAACGGGACGTACAGCCTGTTCATCGAAGAGGCGCTCCCCGGTTCGCAGAAGCCGTTCTCGGCGCGTCTCGTGCAGAAGAACGGAAACAAGTCCGCGCCGGTCATCGTGTTCCCGCCGGCCGATCCGGAGGCCCCCAAGGAAACCGCCGAGCGGAAGGAAGTCGCGTCCATGAGCCAGATGATGAAGGCGAGCGATCTCCAGTCGCCGCTGACGCCCGGCGTGGTGTTCAGGCTCAAGGATGTTCTGGAGCCCGCCGGCAAGGTCTCGGAGGATGACGAGGATGATGTCGAGGACGAGGACGAGCCCGAGGCCCCGCGCGCCCGGTCGCGCGCGCACGCTGCGCTCGACGACGAGGACTAACATCCTCGGAGTCCTGTAAACATCCGGCCTGGGGGAACAATCCCCCCAGGCCGGATGTTTCTCTACCAGGAGTTTTCTTACCAACAACGATGATAACTGGCAGCCGTCTGGAAGAAACTTCCGGACGGCTGTCGCAACAATAACAACTTAATCAGTTTCGACTCAATAGCTTGACACTGGTACAACTTGTGCTAAGCTAGTCTCGTGCAGGACTCCAAGGCGAAGGGGAACCATCATGACGAATATCAAGGATCTTCTAGCGGCGGCCAGGGCAAAGTTGCGCAAAGTAGAGAACAAAGCGACGAGCAAGGGTGTCATCGTTGTTTCGTCCCGTCCCGATGGGAGTCGAAACGATACCAAGCAGCAGCTTGATGGTCATGTCAGCCGTAAGACCATCATCCAGCAGGCGCGCTTGAAAGCAAAGGAATCGGCCGTAGAGATTGCGCAGGATGAATTCATCGCCAAGGTCGCGGCGATGTATCAGAACTTGATGCAGACGCACGGCCCCAAGATGAGCGGGGTTCGCATCATCTTCGCTTGCAGCAAGGGCGAGGCTTCGAGCGACTACCACATCAAGATCGAGAACTACCCGCAGGCGCCTCGTACCCTGCATCGCGCTGACATCACATCCCTGGCGGCGAAAAATGTTTCGCCTGCTTCGCCTGCTCCCGATGATGTCTCGCCTGCTCCCGATGATGTCTCGGCTGCTCCCGATGATGTCTCGGCTGCTCCCGATTTCATCAACGAGCAGAATTGAGCGTGGCCGGCATCGCAGAGAAACGCCTGAATCGAGGACGCGAGCACCTGATCGGAGGGGCGCTTCGGCAATGCGCCTCGTGTAAAAAATTCTTCTGTCGTGACTGCACTTGTCAGTGTGAGAAGGAAGGGGCGGAACAAAGATGATGATCCAGACTCATGCACGGGCTTACATCCATGAGGGCCGTCGTCCCGCGCAATTATGCGAGGCAAAGGGTTGTTCCAACTCTACTCGGGAGCACAAGCCGTTCTGCTCGAATCATGTTGACCGTCATCCTTACGTGCAGAAGCTCCTTGGGCCTGTGGATGGCCACTCTCCGAAAGGACGATGTGAGACACGCGCCCGAGATGGTCGAACTTCAGATTCCGGTGGTAGTCAAGGTTCGGGGCTGAGAGCAGGCCCGAGCGAGGATCGCTGCAATGGATGAGCATCAGTCTAAGCTAATCGCTGGACTCAAAAGATTCAATCAGTTAGAAAGCTTTCTAATCGAAGCCATGTCTTCTTTAGATAGGGAGGCTTTTACCAGAGTTAGTTCAGAAATCCGAATCAATATTGTCAGAAATAAGCCAGCAGTCTGGAAAGGAGAGGTTTTTACTTACCGGACTTTGCCAGACCAGGCTCTTTATGAGTTTGCTGAGAAACGGCAAGCCCTGGGCCCGTTGCCTGGTAATGACGTAATGAGCAAATTGACACTCTCCAATATTAATAAAAACTATGGCGGAGACAACTCCGCTGTAAGCTGTTACCTTGTTGAAGCCTTTGCTCGTGGCATTATTAATAATCAGGAGATTGTGCGTCAATGAAAATAGCACTGCCTAAACTCTATCGCGGTAAAAAGCGCCTAGCCAAGCGATATCTCGGCAAAAGAGACTCAGAATTACTTCGCTGGGCTCTAACCATCAAGCCCGGAGATTACATCGGGACTTGCGAAGGTAGCAATCGACAAGTAACCTCTGTTGAGGTTCAGTGGTCTAATGAGGGAGTCTGGTCGCGAGGCAAGCCCAATCGCACTTACTTCTTGGATCAGATTCGATTTACCGACACTAATCAACGCTGGCATCACTGTCCTGGCGGTCTTTGTGCCTTTCCAGCCATTAAACCGGAGGAAGTCCATCGTTGGTGGACTACTGCTCTGGAAGACAGAATTAAAAACCAAGAAGAATTTGAAAAACTATATCAGCCAGAGGCTTATCCTGAAGTAATTAGTCGAGTTCTTGAGTTAGACAAGGCTGTCAAAGAAGGTTGCTCTCTAGTGGATTCTTTTGGAGAGATTTTGCCCCAATTTCAAGAGGTTGTCAATCTTCTGTGAAGCAATCCTGTGTCGAGATTTGCTATGTGGAGCTTGCTCCTAAAAATCTTCTAGGCTACCAAAAAGAACTACTTGAGATCAGAGGCTTCTATCTTGCACCTAAGGGGTTTAGCGAAGCCAGAATGGCAACTCCTCGATACTTGAGGGATCGAATTCGAGAGCTTTTCGATCAGCGAGCTGCTGGCAAGGTTTTATGCCTCCACATCAAGAATGATAAAGAAAACACCATCTATCAAGGTTGTCGGGCCGATGGGTGGAGCACTCAGTATTCTTCCGATTCTTCCGAAGACCCTATCGAAACCTTCATCTGCACCCAGGCTGAGCTAGGTTTTCGCCATTTCAAAGTCAATGATATTTTTGCTGTGTTAGGGTAGGTAGCAAAATGGATGATGTCAGAAAAATTCTAGCTTCTCTAGAGACAGATAAACTCGTCGAGAGGGTCAGAGATTCTTGGCTAGGATTCGCTATCAACAAAGAAGAAGTAATCTTCCAGCTTGAATCTTTGAAGAAGCTTGCTGAAGGGGCTCTTAAGCTTGAAGAAACCACCAGGGAGAGTTATGAACAGGCCCTAAAGTCAGCCGATGTCTTTAAGAAGATTGCCGAAGAAGCTAATGCCTCTACTAAGGCTGTCTTGAAAATGGCTAGATAAGGCTGTCTGCCAGAATCCAAACGTACTTATACGGAAGCGCCGCCCGAGGCGCGCTAGAAATAGTCGGGACCTGGGCGGCCAGGATGTTTGCCCGCTACTTAGTGATTAACCTTGAGCCCGGAACAGCTAGCGCAAGCTAGAGGTTCCGGGCTTAGGGTGATGCCACAAGCACCAAAGGGAGTGAGGCGGAAAGAGCGTCCGCACCATGGGCCGTATAAGAGCGGTCTTCTGCCGTTATTGAGGCTAGCTACCCCGCTACCTGGGACACAAGGGGCGGATACGAGTAGCAAAGAATGATAAAGCGTGGCGTCCAATGCGACCCTAGTGGTTTAGCAACGGACAAGTAGGTGCAAGTCCTACAACTCCCTTCGTTGGCTACTTTCAGATTCAGAGCGTAGAACTAAAAGGAGAAAAGAAAGATGATCACCACTGAGAAGATTTTCGACGGTTCATCTGTTATCGTTTTCGTGCCCTACAGCCCCAGGTCGTTCGCCGGAATTGTCGGGGACGTAACAAGGCAGTGGCCTAACGCGGAGGTGATCCCTCTCGTCCTGGAGGGGGAGACCCCCCCGGATGGAACCGGTAGGTCTCTCGAAGTTGATGAGTCTGGTCACTTCGACTTATTCGCGGTACCTTCCGGTACCGCGATCATGGTCGTCGCGAACGGCGGACCGACTCCATTGGGGGTCGCGGCGGTGCTGCTATCGCTGCGACTCAAAGGACAACTCTGGAACATCCAGAGGGACTCTGTGCGGAGGATGAATGGTTGCTGAGTATCCTTCGCCGCAATATTCAACTACCTCAATGATTTTGGGGGATTTTGGAAACCTGTTTCTTTGGGGGTAATCGTGGGAGAAACTCATGTATAACTGGCGAAATTTGGGGATGGGCATCAACGAGATGATGAATCGCTCCCTGACTCCTGAAGGGGATATTTACAAGTGGGTCCTAGTCGGAACGGAATACCGATTCATCAGGGTCGTGTATGCGGAACATCATGGTATGTTGGTTAATGACGGCGAGCAAGCCTCAGACGCCGGCACCATTCATGCCACTGACAGTTATTGGCGAGTAATGGGTCAGGGGAGCACCACACTCAAGGTGGGGTGCAGCAGTGAGGCCGAGGAAGGCTTGCGAATGGCCTTCTCGGCAGACAACCGTCCACAGCGAGAGAGGATCTAAATGAAGAAGAATCTTGTGAACTTCCCGACTCCCGGGTGCCGTTATGGCTACACCCGCCACCAGGTAGAGATGATGTTTGGCGTCTTTACGCCCAAGTTCGATGCCTGGATGGAAGGCCAAACTATCTGTCTGTGCGACGGCAAAGAGTGTCTTGAAAATGGCTAGAGACATGGAAGGTTTCTTAGAAAAAGTGAGTTACTCCAATTGACCAGACAAATCTATATTGATGTTTCTTTACACTACCAGTTCAAAGAAGATAAGGATGGCATAGTCTTACTTGAGTATACCACTCCAGAAGATCCTACCGCTTGTCCAGGAATGGGCGACCGGGCAGCCTTTTCCCAAGAAGAAGGGCGAATAGTTGCTCGTTTCGAGGCTCAAGAAAAGGTGGAGTTTATCTTAAGCTCTCGCCAAGTAGCTATCCGCAATAACCTGATAACCGAAAAAATTCGATGCGGAGATGATTTGGTTTTTTGGTTAGACGCTCATAGTGATTGAATCTAATGACGAATGGCTTAAAAAACAATGCAATCGGATGGTGAATGGGGTTTGTATGACGCTGGGTTGCTTACAGCGAGGTGGCTACTCTAATGGCCCTGTTAAAAACTATTCAATAGCTACTTGTCCAGCTTTCGAAATTACAAGAGAACTGACCAGACTTAGGTTAGAGGTCAAGCTTCATGGGAAATAATGCTGCCTTTGAAGACTTCGAATATCATGTTATTACATTTTATGACCAAAGACTTTTGTCTCTTAGTGTTTTAGATATCTTGGCCGAACCTTATCGAGATACTGACATTGATCATGGCGGCAGACAAGACTTAAAAACTCAAGATGGGAAAAGTCTAGAAGAAGTTATTGTGCTTCCATCTTGGTATCGAAGGAGATTTTGACAGGGCTGCGGCTTGGTTGGATAAGCAGTAGTAGACAAACTGGAGGCTTGCGCTTTGCGCAGGGCTCGGTTACAATATTGACCGACGCTCCGGCGATATGATACATGCCTCCGGGTCGGTAGAAATTAGAATTCTAGGTAGGCTACTGCAATCCGCACTAAAGGGTGAAACAAAACGTCGGCGCGTCGATTGTTTTTTAGTGTGAGAAGGATGAGTTGATGCCCAAGTCTTCGAACTATCCTCGTGGCTTTTCCCCTTGTCTCTCTTCGCCGTGGAAGCCCCAGGCGATCATCGTCGAGACCACCAAACTTCACGAAATCGAGGAGTCTTACGACTTGACCCTCGAACTGTCTGAGTTGCGGGAAGATTATCCCAATGGCCTTCTTGAGGGGTAGGACTCTGAATAACTGCGTAGTCATTCTTGACGAAGCACAGAACACTACTCCGGCACAGATGGGAACTAGGGGTCGCGGGTTCAAATCCCGCTCGCCTTAACAACAAAAAAAGGAACCAGCCATTCCTTCGGAGTCTAAACCAACTCCGTCATCCTAAGCCTGGCAAGCTAAAAGGACTAAGGGTAACAGTCTGACGTGGTTGTCAGACGCAGTTTCTTAGCCTGGTTACATACAAGGTGCGCACACCACGCTTAAATGGGCTTCATAACAGGGATAGGTGTAAGTAGAGTGCATGGGCCATTTGGAGTGGCGCGGTAGCAGGTGCAAGTCCTGTATCCCTGATAGTTTTTGTTTACAAAAACACTTGGCTGTGTAGCTCAGATAGCATGAGCGACTCTCATTCGGAGAGTAGGACGTTGGAGTAATGACCAGCCACCAAAATAAATCGGAATAGATGAGCGATTGGCCGGCTTCGAAGCCGGTACCAGTAAAAACGTAAGGGAGGATGACGATGGGCGGGATTGGCGACGCGAAGATCCTGCTGGCGGGGCATGAGCGTCTCCTCCCTGACATCAATCGTTTCGATGATGTCGCGCCCATGGTCAAAAAGATTGGTTCAGACTGTCAAGTGGTGTTCGGCCCTTCTTGGATCAGAATCCTTGATGACATTGACATGCGGATCGTAATGCTCTTAAATCCTTTGTAGAGCGCAGATAACTATGGCAAAAGACTTTATGGACAACAAGAACATTCAAAGGGATCTGCTGTGGTCCGACATCGGAGCAGAGCTACACCAAGCTATGGTTGTTCTTCTGTGCGACCCCAATCCTGCACTAGAAGCGAAATACGACCTATATCTAAAGAAAAATGAACTACAACTGGCCTATGAGACTTTGAAAGAATTAGGAAAAACAGAAGAGCAGCTTCCCGAGTTTTACGAAGCTTTGGCTCGGGCTGCCAAACTTATGAAACTCAAGCAATGAGTATGATACGCAGAAAACTCACCCAACTAATTCAGGAATGGCGAGGCGAAGTCAATCCCACCGGTGATGGTGCCTATGATAATGCACGCGAACAAACCTACCGCGCGTGCGCAAACGCCATCGACGAGTTACTGGAAAATTCACACCGGAGACATACCAGTCAACCAAAGAAGTTGATCAAAAGAACAGATCCTCGGAATCTAAATCCCAAGAACTGCTGTTTCATTTTTGGGATTGGCGACGAGAAGTCATATTTCAGAATCTATCATCGTGAACGCGGAGAGCGCGGGGACTTCACTGACTACCGGATCGCGGGTGGGGTCACTCCGTTTGTTAAATTTGACGATGATGACGTAGAGTTGAAGGAATACCGATTGGCAGATGGTTCCATCGATTACGTGATGGATTTCCCAGAGCATGTGCTTTCAGGGAAGCTGTCAGTGCTAGGTCCGGGGGAAGTTTGGGAGTCGAAGGACTAGTGAGTTTGGAGATTAAACCGCATTCCTGCCCTGAGTGTAAGAAAGAATGCGAACTTATTTATGGCTCATGGTCTGGATTGCTCCGGTGGTTTTGTTCTGATGGCCATTATGCCTCCGATGAAGTAAGTCAAGTAAATCTTCGAGCCAAAGGGTTTGTTTGGAAAGCTATTAAGAAGGTTCAAAAATGACTAGATATTTGTCTGGTTTCCAACCATCCGGTAAATTGCATCTTGGCAACTACTTCGGAGCCATCAAACCGCAACTGGAGTTGCAGGCTAATGGCGAGGCATTCTATTTCCTTGCGGATTATCATGCTTTGACATCGGTTAAAGATGCACAAGTCCTCCGCGCCAATGTTATTGAGACAGCTACTACCTACCTGGCTCTGCATGCTTTGCTGGGCCCGGACAAGCTAACTCGCGTCAGCATGTTCCGTCAATCAGATATTCCCGAAGTAACTGAATTGGCTTGGATTTTGAGCAACGTTGTCAATGTTAGTGTGTTACAGCGCAGCCATGCCTACAAAGATAAAGTGGATAAGGGCCTGCCAGCGTCGGTGGGCCTTTTTACTTATCCGGTGTTGATGGCCGCGGATATCCTGATTTTTCAGTCTGACATTGTGCCTGTCGGTCAGGATCAGATTCAGCATGTAGAAATCGCGTGCGATATCGCGCAAAGCTTCAACCATCAATATGGGGAAGTGTTCAAAATTCCCAAGTACTCCATCAATGCGGCTGCGCCGAAGGTGCTGGGTTTGGACGGCAATAAGATGTCCAAATCCTACAATAATACCATTCCTATTTTTGATGATCCGAAGATTATCAAAAAGTTGGTGTCGCAGATCAAGACTGATGACAAAAAGTTCATGGAAGAGCCTCTCACTACTGACGGCGAGTTGGTGCTGTCATTGTATAGATTAGTTGCAACTCCTGAGGAGACCCAGGAGATGGTACGCCGTTACATCGATGACAGAACCTTTGGTTATGGGCATGCTAAGCAACTGCTGACGCAAAAACTGAATGAGCAGTTCAGCGATGGCCCTGCCGGCAAGCTGTATCAAATGCTGTTGGACAAGCCAGAAGAAGTAGAGGATATTCTCACCATCGGAGCGAGCCGCGCGCGGCACGTCGCAAAGGGCACCCTCAGGCAAGTTAGAAAGGCGGTGGGGCTACATGACCGAGCCGACCCCGGATATTAAATTCACGCCCACGCAAATTGCCCGTATCATGGAAACTCCCATCGGAAAGGATTATGGAGCGTATGCTGATGATCCGATAGTTGAGGCAGCCAGGGCTGAAATCTCGCTAACCTATAATGCAGTAACGCAGAGCTTCGATACAGCTATACTAGCAGCCAGAGTTTCATGGCTGACTAGAATCATTCAGGCAGGGCAGGTAGAAACTAACCCGGAGAGCACTCATTACAATCATCCACTGCGTCCGAGCGATACTATCTGCGGGCCCCTCCTTTTTAATTGCAGTCCTGGCCCGGTTGTAACTGTCGGCCAACATAAAGGGTATCGTCTCAAAAAGGGCCAACGCTGGTGCGGATCCTGTAAAAAAAATCTCAAGTTTGCAGAACGTCACGTTTCCGGCTGGAAGAAACATGAAACTAACGGTTGAGATTTTTGACTATCAAGCTGCCAAAACTCGGCTGCCATCTGTTCTTGGCTGGTTAAGTTATCATTTGGTAGTCAATCCGATCCAAGAGGTTGACATTTACGACGACTCTAATCAAGAGTGAATTTGCGGCTAGAAGGCTTATATGGAATAGTCTATGAAGAAGGCTCTAATTAAGTTTAATCGTCTATCAAATATGAGAAAGAAGGCCCAAGGTGAATAAGCGTCGGCTTCAGCGCCTAGCTACCATGCTATGCGAGGTTCCGATTAATAAGTTTAATATGGACCATTGGGCAAAGAAACAGAATTGTGGCACTACTGCCTGCGCTTTAGGCTATGCGGGCATGTTTAAACCCTTCCGAAAGGCTGGGCTCGTTACCGATTTCCGTGACGAACAAGATGGGACCGTTGTATTTACGGATAAGCGTAGGAATGAAGTAACTTACAATGGCCGAGCGGCTCAGATGTTCTTTGACCTATCCCATGAAGAGGTTAACGAAATCTTTATGCCTTCGCTATATGACGTAGTGCGAATTACGCCCAAGATAGTGGCCAGGCGTATTAGGAAGATGTTAGATCGTTAAGGCGTTCGGATTAACCACGGCTCTTGACTTCTGTGTAAGAATGCCCTATAACCACGCATAGAAAGGAACCCACATGAAAAAGGGTCTCTTAGTTGGCGGGTTGGCGGCAGTTTTTCTCTTGATCATTCCTGTGATGATGTATGCGTCATACAGCAATCAGGAAGTGCGGTTGCGAAATGCGCTCGCAGCGCAACAGAAGAGCAATGAGGCGGTGTTCGATAACACCTGGAAGATCCTCAAGCAGCAGGCCGGCGTCACGGAAGCGCACAAGGATGCATTCAAGGAAATTTACAGCGATCTGATGCACGCCCGTTATGACTCGGGTGGCGGCGACATGATGAAGTGGATTCAGGAGCAAAATCCTCAGTTTGATTCCAGTTTGTTTAGCAAGCTGATGACGAGCATTGAAGCTCAACGAACCATCTTTACCCGCGAACAGCAGAAGTTGATCGACATGAAGCGCGAACACGATAACTTGCTGCAAACCATCCCCAGCAGCTTCTTCGTTGGCAGTCGGTCTGTGGTGCAGGTCACCATCGTCACCAGCGGCAAGACGGATCAGTCTTTCTCGACTGGCCGTGATGATGACGTGGATTTGTTCCAGAAGAACTAACGACGTGTCTTTTTCCACATAGAATAGAGCCCGGTTCATTAGAGCCGGGCTCTATTTCTACTAAAGAAAGCTGGGTTAGATGGTTATTTGGCTTGCTTTACTAATTCCTGTTATCACGGCGGTCGTGCTTTACGTCAGATTCAGGCACGAAACCTTGTGGTGGGAGTTTTTAATCCCGTTCGGAGTCAGCATCCTGCTGATTGCATTGTGCAAATTTACGATTGAAACGGCTCAGACCCGAGATACAGAGTATTGGGGTGGATGGGTCAGCAAGGGAGAATATTACGAGGATTGGAATGAGCGGGTCTCCTGCCGCCATCCACGATCCTGCTCTCATCGGGATAGTGAAGGAAATCGTCGCCATAGTAACGACGGTTACCAGCACTCTTATGACGTGGATTACCATCCGCCTTACTGGCAAGTCACCGATAGCAACGGCATCGCGGTCTCTGTAAACAGCATTGAATTTGACAAGCTGTCCGCTAGATTTCAGAATAGAAAATTAGTGGACATGCACAGAAGCTTTCATACAGACGATGGCGACTGCTATGTTACGGATTGGAACCAAAGTGATGCTACACTAGTCCCCTTCACGTCAACCCATTCCTATGAAAACAGAGTGGCGGTCAGTGATAGTGTGTTTAATTTTCCGGAAGTAGACCCGAAAACCTATGGTCTGTTTGAGTACCCGGACATCGCTGGCTACTATGATTGTCCATCTATCCTGGGAGCCGGGGATGTGAGTCAGCCTGATGCGCAAAGGGCTCTGAGCGTAGCTAACGCGAAGCTGGGCCGCCCGAAGCAAGTCAGAATGATGATCCTGGTTTTTAAAAACCAGCCCATCCAAGCTGGATTTGATCAGCAGAGCTACTGGAAGGGTGGTAATAAGAATGAGTTTGTCGTAACAGTTGGAGTAGATGATTCGAACAGTGTTCAGTGGTGTCATGTTTTTAGTTGGAGTGACTCTGAGCAGTTGAAAATTGAGACTCGCGATTATGTCGTGAATCAAAAAACTCTCAACCTCGCTGGGGTTGTAAATTGGATGGTGCCCCAGATAAATGCTGGATTCGTTCGTAAGGAATTCAGGCAATTCAGTTACATTTCGATTGATCCTCCTGGGTGGGCTGTGTTCCTGACATTTCTCGTTGTAGGGATGATCAACACCGGCGTTAGTTGGTGGGTGATTGTGAACGAGTTCAAAGAGTTTCCATCATGGCGTGGACTCCGGTTGACCTGAGATGACAAAACCACGCTAATTCCTTAAATCTGTGTTGACACGGGTGTAGGGGTGTGTTAGACTGCTTGCTCTTAGCTGGTGTAGCTTCAATTGGTAGAGCACCGCACTTGTAATGCGGATGTTGCAGGTTCAAGTCCTGTCGCCAGCTTGGTTTATGTCCGAAATTTGGGGTGCCATGGATGAAGACCTTTCTACTCTACGTCAAGCGGTAATAAAAGACCCCGCAAATGAGGTGGTATTCCTCCAACTGGTACAAAAAGTCAATCGCTTAGGCCATATTTGCTCCTGGTGTGTTCGCCATCAACTTAATCACCCTAAGTGTTTGTGCGAGTTTTTAAGAAATGTTGGCACTTGCGAAGACGTGGGTTGCCCTGGTAATTGTGGAATGGCGCGCGCGAAATGAAACTTTCGGTTCTTAATTATCTTCTTGCGCAGGAATTTGTTCCAACCGAACCTACTTTGGCCATTCGTATCTTCGATCCGGACAGCACCGATGATACAGACAAGGGCGGAAACAATCCCGCTCGGAAACTAGTTGACAGCCCTTTGTGGGTGGCGCAACTAACTTACACCTTTGAAGACATCGATCTTGGGTGGCCGAAGTTGCCATCCCTTGCGGTTCTGTTGTGGGAGGACATGTTTATGAGACCCTGGGGGTGAAGCAGGGAGATTTCACTAAAGTCATCGAGGACATTTCAAAGTAATCGAAAATAAAAAGATCCTGGAGCAATGGGAACACGGAGGTTAGATGGCTGCCGGTGATGTTTTAGTCGTCGTGGATATGCAAGATCCCTTTCTTGGACCCAGTGATCTTGTTACAGTCAAAATGGTGCAGCATCTCGTTAAAGGTGCGATCAGCGACAATATTCCAATTGTAGTTTTAGAATATGACGGTCCGCGAAAAACTGTTTTATCTGTTAGAAAATTATTAAGAAATGCTCCGGATAACGCCCGGCATATGGTAATGACTAAATATAAAAACGATGGAAGCCAACAGGTGAAAGACGCTTGTCGCCAATGGAATTTGACACCTAAGCGGTTTTTTATCTGCGGAGTCTACTTCGCTTATTGCGTCAAGGAAACCAGCGTAGGCTTGACGGAGAAGTTTAAGAAGGCGAAAACGATCGTGATAAAAGACGCGACTGATGCTTTATCATCTTCCGCCAGAAGACCCCCACCCAACTTGTTGGGTGGGGGATGAATGGCGCTGGTTTTGAACATATTGTTTTACAACCTCTAATGAGGCTCCTCCACAACTGCCAGCATAGTAGCTTCTGCTCCAAAAGCTTCCTTTGGAAAGGTATAGATCCAAATTAGGAAATTCAACAAATAGCACACGAGAGGATCGACTTTTTAGGACGTTAACGAATTTGGATAATGCTAATGTTGGCGGATACTCTAC
>Ga0163155_10001929_pt1 | contig 24072 bp, 15 predicted proteins | sample OliLakLV19SP4G1_FD_148611 | JGI IMG/M metagenome (GOLD analysis project Ga0163155, IMG submission 148611) | Freshwater microbial mat bacterial communities from Lake Vanda, McMurdo Dry Valleys, Antarctica - Oligotrophic Lake LV.19.SP4.G1 | ecosystem: Environmental > Aquatic > Freshwater > Lake >... | reverse complement strand
ACGGAAACGGAGCGAGAAGAATTGTAGTGGGTAGACAAGGAGCTGCCCCTACCACAGATCCCACTGATTTTACCGCCTCCTATACCGCAAATGCAGCTTTTGGAACCCCTGCAACCGAATTAGGTACCGGAAATTTTATCGTCTACAATGGAACCGGAACCAATGTGGACGTCACCGCGCTGACGCTTGCCACTGTTTACCATTTTAAAGTATACGAATACAACGGAACCAGCTTTGCAAATGCCAATTACAACACGAGCAATGGAACCAACAACCCCAACAGCCGTACAACGTTGGCTGCTGAACCTGGCACGCAAGACTCCGGAATTATTTTTTCAGGTGTCAATTCTGATCAGGTAACTCTGACTTGGACTACACCCGGGCCTGGAAACCGAGTAGTAGTTGGAAAGGAAGGGTCGGCAGTAGATTCTAACCCCTTGGATGGAAGTTTCTACACCGCAAACTCAGTTTTTAGTTCAGGATCTCAGATCGGATCCGGCAACTTTGTTGTATACGATAATAACGGCTCGTCTGTCACCGTCACGGGTCTTAATTCGGGGTCGACCTATCATTTCAGGGTGTATGAATATGGCGGGAGCTCTGCAGCATCCAACTACTTGACAGCTGCCGCAACTAACAACCCTCTTAGTATCTCCATTCCTGTTGGGTCTATTTCTACCCTTGGCCCAGGGGCTGCGGGAGAACCGGCAACTTTTTCTTCATTAATAAATACACAGGGTGCTGCAATTGTCAATTTCGATTTTGTTATAAAAGACGATGGGGCAACAAATGGTGTTGATAATGCGAAGCTAAAATTTAACACCTTAACCATCAATCGTAAAGATTTGGCCAGTGGAGATGTGGATGATTGGTCTCAGGCACTTCTGGGTGCAGAACTGTTCACCACGGGTGCCACTGCACTTACGGCATCTTCCATTACGACAAACACGATTGTTTTCACCAGCATACCAACTGGAGATGAAGATTTGGGTGAAGTTGATGATAACGAGTCTCGAACCTATACTCTAAAGGTGTGGCTGCGGCCTTCTCTGTTAGGAACGTTGCCTGACGACATTGACGGCAAGGTATTGGTGTTCGAAATAAATGCTACGGGGTTTATCTTTGAGTCAGGAAGTAGCATATTTTTAGTTGGAGAAACGGAGGCATCTGGTGACTCCAACAACCAAATTCAAGTTATCGCAACAAAAATTGGTATTAACCAACAACCATCAAGCACCGCATTTGCTCAAGTCGCTCTTGCCCAACAACCCATTTTTGAGGCCACTGATGCAAATAATAACCGTGATCTTGGTTTCAACCAACCGTTGACGGTCGTACTTTCTCCTGCGCTCACCTTTGCAAGTCCGTTAGCCGCTTTTACAAGTGGTGTGGGCAATTTTACTGGATCTGGATTTAACATAACTCAGGTGAACGCTTCGGCTTCCGCTACAATGACCGTAACTGCTAATGCCATTGTTTCGACAGCTACCACTGGCATTTCTGTATCAGGCAGCAACGAATCAACCGTTTCAGAGAGCCCTTTCACTTACCCTACCAATATCAATTATCTCAACTTCCAGGCCGCGAGTGCTACACTAGCCGTTCCGCCTCCTGCCGGCATGATCAAAGTTGGTGAGTTTGTGCTGCAAGATGGTGGCCTTGACGGAACCGATGCTGATGGACTGACCACCACACTGACCAACCTAACTTTTGCTGTTACCAACCCCGGTAACATACGCCTGCTTGCGTTGGTAAACGGATCTAATGTAGTGGCTACTGCACCGGGCGGCTCTAGCGCAGCCTTTTCTGGATTAAATATTGTGGCACTCGATGAAAGCACCAGGGTATTTGAAGTTTATGCTAGTTTCAATGCTCCAGTGGTCGATAATGTTCATTTTGAATTTCAGGTTTCTTCCGTCATGGCTGCCAATACCGGTTCGGTATTCGCTGCGGCAAATGGCGGAGGGGCTCAATCAAGTACGATAATTACCGATAACCAAGTTGTAGTAACTGCCGACCGTCCCAGTTTCTTCGTTCAACCAACAAATACGCTGATTGGCATTCCGATGTCCATGGTAACGCTCCGCGCTGTTGATATCTTAGGATCCCATGACTTGGATTTTACCGGAATTGCAACACTTGCCTCTACTGGTGTGCTCAGCACTTCGCCTACAGCTACTCTTACCGGAGGGCAAGGCAACTTCTCGCCTATCATCCATTCCGACCGCGCAACAGCAAGAACCCTTACCGCTACCGTGGCAACGCTGCCAGTGGCTACCCAGACCGCAACGAGTACTTCGTTTAACCTAACTGCATCTAACCAAGCGGATATCGTGAGAGCTCCTGACATTACTTTCACCGAGCCTTCGAATATCTTGTATGCCAATTTTCAGGCAACTGATATTACAGACCTCAATAGCGTGAAGGTGGCAGAATTTATCGTGCGCGATGCCGGTGGTGCTACTGACCTAGATCTTGGGCCAACTTTGTTGAGGGATATTTCATTCACGATTACTAACTCTTCCGGGCTGCGAAGAGTGGCTCTCTATGATGGTGTCACAGAATTGTCAGAAGTGGCTGCAGCTGGTACGGTAAACTTCACAAACCTCAATGGGGGCTTGGGCTACAGCGTACCGGACGATGGCGCGCGGAACTTTAGCATCCGTGTAACTTTTAACAACATACAAGCATTGGTAGTTGATAATACTCAGTTTCAGTTTACCATAGCTTCTGTCGCGAACACTGGCTCTACGGGAAAAAGTTCTGATTTCATCAATCCATCTGCCGGAGGTGCTTCCTCTTCGACCACTTCAGATCGCAACCGGATTGAAGCCGTAGCCACCAAATTGGTGGTAACTACCCAGCCACCTGCAACTAATTTAGTGTTAACCAATTTATCAGTTACTCCGGTAATTGATGCGAGGGATGCCAATGATGTAAGAGATATAGACTATGTTACAAACATTATTGTAAGCAACTCGGCAACTATACCCATGATAAACCTAGGTGGCGGCAGCACCGTAACACCTATTGCTGGTACAGCAACATTCCCTGCCAATTTTCAATTTCAAGATAAGGGTACCGGTGTAACGCTCGGGCTTACTTCAGGTTCCCTAACAGGCGCTACAACGACCGGTATAAACATCGCATACGACAACAATAACCGGATTAATGCAGGGCCTCTCACAGAACCCGGAACAATCTCTTCCATTACAAATGCTGGCCCGGGAACTTCGGTATTTGATTTCACAATTTTAGACGACAATGGGTCAGGAGGGGATGGTGCCCCTACCCGATTCAGTTCTATCACTATCACTCAAGGAACCGGTAATGATATTGCCAATTGGACGGAGGCCATTGCAGGAGCTACGCTAACTGTTGGTGCATCAACACTTACGCTTCCAACCGTAACAAACAACAGCATTACCTTTTCTGGGATCGCCAACACAGTAAACACGAACCCTGGCTATATCGATGACAATGCTTCTAAAACCTATGTGCTCAACATCTGGCTTAGAAATCCGCTTCTGGGCAGCCTTCCCAGCACAGTCGATAATTTGAATTTGGTATTTGAAGTAACTGAATCCGGTATGGGTTTAGTTCCTACTGGCACACCTGCCAGCTCTGATTTTACTGCAGTTGGTGTTCAATCTCAAAACTCGGGCGCAACTAATAATGCCATAAATGTTGCAGCATCCACTCTTGTCTTCACGGCTATATCGGGTTCTACATCTATCAACCTGCCTTTCCAGCCCGTTGTAGTAGAGGCAAGAGATGCAAACGGCAACCGGGATTTGAACTTCACGGGTACCGTTACATCCGTTACAAACAATAACTCGCTCGCCATGATCAATCCTCCTGGTGGGCAAAATTTCGCAGCAGGGGTATTGACATTTGCCGCGTTTCCTCCGGTAGCGACAGCAAACCTCGCTTTCCAATTTACCTCCACACCAACTGTTGGTGCACCTGCTACCACCCTTTCTATGACTGCTGGTGGTCTCTCCGGCACCTCCGGTGGAGTAACGGTTGTTTCATCAACTGAATCATTGCTTTCTTACATTCCGGCTTCGTTCCAAAACAGAATACCCTATATTGGCTTTCAAGCGAACCCGATTACTAGTTCTGCGGGTAGCTTCCCCCTCACCACGTTCTTATTGAATGATGGCAATGGAGTAACGAATGACATAGATGGTGCATCTACTACTATTAGAACAATTCAGTTTGAACTATCTACCACCAATGATTTAGGGGTAACCGTTCTTGGTTCGAACGACATACAGCGACTAGCCATCTTCAATGCTGCGGGCACATTATTGGCAGAGCAGGCATTGACAGGTTCAACGCCTTCCTTCACTTTATCATCTGATGTTTCCGCGCCCGACAACGGCACAACTACCTTCACCCTACGAGCGACTTTCAAAAATAATGCGGCCAACGTACGCGACTTAGATAACATTCGCGTTCGGGTTATTAATGTTACCCAATCGGCAGGTTCAGAATTAAATACGGCAGTCGCCAGTGTGACCAGCGGTACTTGGACAAAAGCCACAGGCGCGGTAGTTGGTGGCACACAGACACCCACCACAAGTAATATTGTGGATGTAGTTTCTACTCAGCTCGATTTTACCGCACAGCCTGCTAGTATCGCTGGCCTAAATGAACCGTTTGGTTCAACAGCTAATCCGATTATACCCATCATTCAAGCAAGAGATGCCAATGCAATCTTAGATTCTGAGCATAACTTTTCAGCTACATTATCTACCGGTGGTGCACCATTAAACCAGACAATGTTGAATTTTATCAATGGTATTTTAAGTCTAAACAATGTGTCCTACACAGGAACCGGAACCGTTCAAGCGATACCCACTGGAAATGGTACTATCTCAGTTTTGTCCAAATCAATTAGTAGTAACACCGGCCCCAATCCGTGTAATACCGTACAGGTCTACCACGTTACAGCGGTTGCAGCTACATCGGGTCTCGTTGGTTCAGTGAGCCTTGCTGGCGGATCCAAAGATCGTGTAATCTTTGGTGCGACATTCAACACTCCCTATTTGAATGGCGGCAATCCGAAGCTGAAGGAGTTCACAATTTCTTTCGACCAAGATATCACCACCATTTTTGAGAATCCTCGAATATTCGAGTCTACTAACAACATCTATACAGAAGGATCTGAAACGTTATTGACCGCGGGAATCACATTGACTCAAAATCCTTCCTCTTATAGAATTCAGTTTGCGACCGATAAGGATTTGTCAAATCAAGACCTAACCTATTTTTTAATGGTAGATGTGAAAACTACTGCCAGTGGGAGCAGTCCAGATGTTACACCATCTATTAAAGACGATGGTTACCTAGTGCCGTTAACCAACAACAACATTTTACCCACGTTTGGTAGCTCTGTTGCAAACGTGCAAGGTCGCAAATACAACTTTTCGTCCATCTTCCCCCCTACTTTAGTCAGTTCATTTCCCGCTGTTGGCCAATTAGACGTTGATCCAACTCAGCCTTCGATAGACTTAGTTTTCTCTGTTCCTGTTTGGACGCTTGACCAAAAAATTGTGCTCTACCGACAAGGGCGTAATGCCCCTGTTGCGGTGCTACAAGCAGCAAACGGATTTCCAATAGTTACTGCAAATCTTGCAAGCCCGTTGCGCTTTAACATCCCCCCAGGTACGCTACAGCCGGACAGCGTTTATTACATACTAATTGCTCCGGGAAGAATAGACTCGAATCCAGGTCTTAGCACAGGGATCAGAGACCAGAGTGGAAATCTTTTTGCCGGTATTTCTTTTTCCGGGACACTGTATTTCAAAACAGCGGCCACTACCAGACCTCCCAAAATACTCTCGCCACCTGGTGGTCAACCCGATGCTCCAGCGCCAAATGTAACAGCGCTATCACTCGGTAGTGGTTCGATTCAAGCTACATTTGATCAAACTGGAAAAGCCTACTACATAGTATTAAGTAATAACGCCACACCACCTTCAGTTGCCCAGATCAAAGGACTTGTTGCTTACTCGGGATCAATCAAGCAGGGAGAATTTGATATTAATCAGACAAATACTGTTGCTCAAGGAACCTCGTTCAGCGCAGCCTTAGCGCCAAATACAACTTACGATGTTTGGCTCAGTGCGGAAAGTTATGCAAGGAAAAGTGTTTTGGGGGTTGTGACGACAACCGCTATTTCTACAACAAATCCTTTTAGAGGCGTATCGAACAACTTTGCCGAAGGTCCCGCTGTGCCAGGATCACCGACATTGAGATTCACAACACTTGGCAGCTACCCAACAACCGTCACATGCAACACACCAGTGATGAATGTGTGCAAGAATAGTTTTCAAATACTTAATAGCCCAATAATCATAAATGAAGGTAGTGTTGGGAATTTCTCCGGGGGAGCTCAACAATTTTTCTTGGTACTCCCGTCCGGTTATCAGTTTGACGTGTCGACCACGGGCAGCAATCCAAGTTACGGTAGCATTATGCTCTCCGGCAGCGACTTTGCTCCGGGTAGTGGGAAGCTCTCGTTCTTGAGCAGTTCTGTAGTAAGCGTTGAATATGTCAATAATGGCAGTGCGAGTCTCGATAACGTGACTATATCTGGCCTACGTGTCTTAGTGTCGATAAACGGTGGAGGCTCCATTGTGAGAATTGGCGGAACGGGTGGTATCACTCAGATTAGCCAGTTTGCTACATTAAATTCTTTTGACGCACCGAAAATAGGTTTTGATAATTCCTACTCTATTAGCATTGGCAAACCTGCCACCATTGCAACTCCCGGAAACCCCAGTACTGCAGCTGTAACTATAATTCCTGACAACTTTAATAGCCCGAACTTAGGGGTGGAATTAATTCCATTACCTGTTGCGGGGGACTTCGGACCTAATTCATTTAGTGGCGCAGGTGTAAACATCAATCAGCTTAGCCTTGGTGCCGTCAACCTTGGTATTCCCTTCAACATCACCATTGCACACACAGATAACAACGGCTGTATTTCTGAAAATTCTATACCCTATACAGTATATGACAGGAATACTGCGATTGGAGGACTGGCTACAAAATATTGCTTTACCAACATAAATTACCCTCAACCTGTTAGCGGGAGCCTAGCTTATATACCTGCCACCGGTACGACCAAATATGATATAGTATATACAAACCTGCCGGCTTTCTACATGAGGTCTCTAGTCACTACATTGCCATCAAACATTCCCATATCTACACCTTTCGGAAGAGACGTACTAAAATGGAAGCCTATTATCGAAAACAATTTATTGGTCAGAGGAACTGGTATTACCATCAATAACCCAATTAATAATGGACTTTATTATGACTACTCATTCGATGAAGCTAAAATTCTAAATGCACCAAACTTTACATCTGATCCATCAATCAACAGTCCATATGACTATTTTAGAGCTCCACTTTCACCGCAAGGAAATACTTACTTTACCGGAGGATCTTTAGGGCCGATTGAATTTGAAGGAGAATACCAGAGTATTGCCAATGCGGCTCTTCAAATTCCATTACGCCAAACTGTTGAAGTCTATTTACCGGCCATACCAATAATTGAAACTGGCTTTGCCAATAGATCAAAACTCGATCCGATCACAAATGGAGACACTAATCCAATCACTGTAGCAAAAGGAACTCCCATTTACTGTCAGGCCGGAGGAACGATTTCCTTGAACGGATTTCCAGCTGCCGCAGCGGGGACATCTTCAGGCAAATTCACACTGGAAAATGTTAGTGATGGCTTAATTATTTTCGCTAACAAGTTCTCCGTACCAACCAGCAATGCTGGAACCAATGCTAGTGGAAACACACAAATAGTTCTGACTCAACCGGCAAGGCTTTTAGTTGGGGAACAAGTAGAAGTATTTGGCAGTAACGTCAGCGGCCTGCGAACTATTATAGCCAAGATAGATGACAAAACATACATACTCAGCCTACCTTTCGTAACCGGAAATGTTGTCTCATCTGTAAGTGTGACCATCGCACTGCCAGGAGTTCTTGATAACCAGAACGGGATAGGATCAATTGATCCACTGATTGCGAATAACGGCTTCCAACTCATCAGAATTCGATACACCTACAAAGAAAATGCGTCTCCGTGCCAAAGCCCGGTAACGCAAACTATTCGAATAACCCCCAACCCTGTTGCTGCATTCAATCAAGGAGTGCTCTGCGAAGACACAGACGTGCTGTTTACGGACACATCAACCCTCAGCACTGCTACAGGTATCGACTTCAATAAATGGGATTGGAACTTTGGCGATCCTACTTCTGGCATCAACAATACAAATAGTGGAATCAACCCTTTGGTAAATAAAAACCCAACGCACAACTATGCAGACGGTGGCCCCAAGCCAAATGTTACATTACAAGTTGAAACCAACGTGGGTTGCAAGTCTGTGGTAGTGGCTACCAAACAGCTAAATATAGGAACTACACCCGCGGTAGATTTTTCATTTGAAGGCGTTGACTTTTCACAGGCAATCCAATTTACTGACCAGACTACTATTGCGACAGGTGGCGCCTTCTCTGGTCCCTTTACAGATGGAGGAACAAACGATGGCTTTTCAAAATTAGAATGGAATTTTGGAGTAACTCCGCTGCCTGCTCCCACAGTTTTTTCACCCTTTAGACCAGTAACTCAGTTGGCCGAGCCCGACAACGCGACATCAACAACATACACAACAGCCGGCTCATACACGGTTAAGTTGAAAGTTACAAGCCAAAAAGGGTGCGAAAGCCAAAAACAACAGGAGATCGTTGTGTTGCCGCGTGTCACCGTATCACCCACTAGCGCTTATTTAGAAAACTTTGAATCAGCAACAGGCGGCAGTTGGCAAACAATCAATGACCCGGGTTCATTAGTTGGAAGTAGTTGGGTAAAAACCACATCGCTGGTTGGAAAGACAGCTATGATAATAGATCCTTCTATTAATGGCAGTACCAGCGCTGCAACGAGAACCATTTGGGTCACGAGTACCAACGGAAACTACTCGAACTTAGAGCGCTCCGCACTCTATTCTCCAAGCTTTAACATGGCAAGTTTGGTAAGGCCGATGGTCTCATTTAATAGTTTCGTTCAGTTTTTGCCTAGCGATGGTTTGATCATACAATACTCTGTGGATAACAAAAACATTACCGACCCTACCAAAAAATGGAACACGATTGGTGCCAGCCTAGGTGAAGGAATCGACTGGTTTAATACACAAGGGTTAGGCGCCAAACCCGGTAATCAACCCGACAAAGATTTTGGATGGAGTGGCACGGACATAAATAGATGGCAAGAGTCAAAGCACATCATTATCAATGAAGGCTCAGGAAAAGACGATATCCTAGGACAAGTTAGAGTAGTATTCCGTTTCGCTATGGCGGCATTAAATAATACGCCACGTGCTGATGGTTTTGCTTTAGATAATTTTAGATTTGGCGAACGCACCCGTACTATCTTAATGGAAAACTTTGCAAATGCATCTAATGAACAAGGAATTGGCGGTGTTAAATTTGAAAAGAGAGAAAGTGACGCCATAAAATTATTTAATGCCGCCTCTGTTGGCACCGAAGTAGTAAAGGTAAACTACCACACGGGCTTACCTGGGCAAGATCCGTTTAATGACGATAATCCGGCAGATAATAGCGCACGAGCACTCTATTACAATGTCAACTTTACGCCAGACTCAAGGCTCGATGGTAAATACGCTGGAAGTTCGGCAAAAAAGTATTGGTCCGAATGGGGTCAGACTGCTTTCGATCGACAATCGTTGCAGTTAGCACAGGCAGAAATTAGTATACGACCTGCGCCCAACCTGATAACTGCCAATGGCAAGATTAGTGGTTTTATTGATGTAACGCCCATAGTAGATTTAGATGACAAAACTGTTTTGCACATTGCCGTTTTGGAAAAAAGTGTGCCAGCATCAGAACCTAGGCTTCGACTACCAAGTCCAACAAAAACTGGCGAGACCGATTACGAATTTGTGCTGAAAAAACTGCTGCCCAACGCAACCGGAACTAAGACAAGTACTAAAGCTCTTTCCAGTGATGCTGGGAAATTGAGGGCGAGTCAAACCTACACCTTCCCTTTTGAATGGATAGCATCTGCCGAATCATTTTATACCACGAAAATTGGTGTAGCCGTATTCTTACAGAATGAGCTAACTAAAGAAATCTATCAATCTGAAATTGTGGATGATTTAGATAAACCAACTAATATTGTTACCGGGCTCGAGAGCATTTTACCTGAGCAAGTGAACCTTTATCCCAATCCAGCTAACGATGAGTTTGTCATTGAGTTACCTTCTACGTTAGCCAGTGATGCGCGCATTCGTTTGATCGATCAAATTGGAAGAACCCACGATGCGGGTACGTTGCCGGCAGGGAAGAATTCTAAAACAGTGAGCACCGCGGGGCTCGCAGACGGCATGTATATTGTGGAAATGGCCACCGATACTGGCGCGTTGATCCGCAAGAAAGTAATGGTGATCCATTAGACTGAATTGAATAACGAAAAAAGCCATCCGCATAATGTGGATGGCTTTTTTTTGTTTTGATGATGTCTGTTGTTACTCTTCTATTTTACTCACCAACTCATCATACCATCCCTCTCCATATTTTCGTATGAGAGGGTCTTTCAAAAATTTGTACAAAGGAACTTGGAGTGATTTTCCGTAAGAGCAAGCAGCAGAGCAGATGCTCCACTTGTGGTAGTTAACTGCCTCAAATCCCTTTTTATTTCTGGTGATACGGATAGGATACAAATGACACGAGATGGGCTTGCGATAAGAAATCTTTCCGTCCAAGTAGGCTTGTTCAATGCCGCATTTTAAGATTCCAAGCTCGTTGTAATGGGCGTAGGCACACTCCTTCCCTCCCACAGTAGGCGTGGAATAATCGCCATCTTCATCCAAAATGTAAGCACCTTGCTCTGCAATAGATTTTAATCCATCCGGGGTTAAGTAAGGTTTTACTTGATCTTGGATGTCCTTCATTATCTGAAGTTCATTCTCCTCCAGCGGTGCACCCAAATCACCTTCCACACAACATGCACCTTTGCATTTTTCCAGATGGCAAACGAACTCCACATCGCGAATGTCATCTGAAACTAAAATCTCTCCTACTTTAATCATTTCTTCCCAAGTTTAAATTCCAATTTAGCACCCTGTACATCCCCCTTCTTTTTTTGGTAATGATGTTTATCGGCAATGTAGCACTCCCGCACAATTTCAGCATGAACAATTTTATCTTTATCCATCCATTGGATGACAAAATTTCGGGTGGTCTCCCCTTTCTCGGCAACGCTGCTTTTGATTTCGGCAAAATCTTCGTCCGTTAGTAGATATTTTGCATACAAGGTGGTTTTACCGGGCTTCTTAAATCGAATGTTGGCTGATTTATCCCAAACAACATACTGAGGCCCCAAGACGCGGTACAGCATAAGCATATAAAACGGATCGGATGCAGCAAACATGCTTCCGCCAAAAATGGTACCCACATAGTTATAAGTCCACAAGCTAAGGCGAAGTCTCACGTGAAGCTCACAAGAATCACCCGACCAAAAGAGAATTTTCCCTCCCGTGCCAAAGTACATTGGATACCAGTTCATTAGCGTTCGGAACTTCCAAGTAGTAAAAGACTCTTTCTTGTCTGTCTTTAAAAAATCAGGTATCATAATATACTTTAAAACATAAAATTAAACCTATTATCTTTGCGAACTAAATGGAATTCTAAATCCAGAAGTCGTGAACTCCAGCCCTAAGCTATGAAACAGATTATCCTGAGTGTGAATGAAAATAAGTTTAATACTTTCATTGATTTTGTCAAAACATTAAATTACGTAAAGATTATTGAACCCGAAGAAGTAGCGCTAGAAGAGCTTCAACATAGCCTAACTCAAGTGAAACTTATGCAGATAGGCAAACTACCAAAAAAAACCGCTGACGAATTTCTAAATGAGTTTTCAAGTTAATCTAACACCCGATTTTGAAAGGCAGTTTAAAAAGCTAGCCAAAAAATACCCGTCATTACCCACAGATCTTTCCTTGCTCGTACAAATCTTAAAAAATTATCCTGAGCAAGGAATTCCATTAGGTCATCAGCTTTATAAAATTAGGCTATCGATTTCATCCAAAGGGAAAGGGAAATCAGGTGGGGCAAGACTAATTACTTATATTTTACTTAAAGAAAAAAGCGTACACTTGGTCTATATCTATGATAAAGGACAATTAGATAATATAACAAAAGATCAAATACTAAAACTTCTAGTTAATGCGGGGTTGAAGTAAAATTTATGAACGACTACTTAAAAACCCTTAACGAGCCACAGCTCGAAGCAGTATTGAACACAGACGGCCCCTGCATGTTGATTGCCGGAGCCGGCTCAGGAAAGACTCGCGTCCTTACTTATCGCATCGCAAATCTCATTCAAGGCCACCACGTTGATCCGTTCAATATCATGGCCTTAACCTTCACCAACAAGGCGGCAAAGGAAATGCGCAATCGCATTGAGGCGGTGGTGGGCGCGGATGCCCGCAATCTTTGGATGGGCACTTTCCACTCGGTCTTTGCGCGGATTTTAAGAGCCGAGGCGCATCAGTTGGGTTATACTAATAACTTCACCATTTACGACACTGACGATTCCAAGTCATTGCTAAGGGCCATTGTGAAAGAAATGAGCTTGGATGAAACCCAGTACAAAGTAAATACGGTTTACAACCGGATCTCTTCGGCAAAGAACAAACTGATTTCGTGGCAAGAGTATCTCACGCATCCCATCATCATGGCAGATGATGCTGCCAACATGAGGCCTGAGATCGGGAATATCTATAAGGCCTACGCGCTGCGCTGCTTCAAATCGGGGGCGATGGATTTTGACGATTTGCTGTTCAACACCGACAAGCTTTTCAAAGAGCATCTGGATGTTTTAAACAAATACCAACATCGTATCAAATATGTGTTGGTAGATGAGTTTCAAGACACCAACTTGTGCCAGTATTTTATTGTCAGGAAATTGGCCGCTGTTGGGCAAAATGTTTGCGTGGTGGGCGATGACGCTCAAAGTATTTACGGCTTTCGCGGGGCGGACATTAGCAACATTTTGAATTTCGAGAAAGACTACCCCGATCTGCGGATCATAAAGCTGGAGCAGAACTATCGTTCTACCAAAACGATTGTTGAAGCGGCCAATTCGGTCATCGCAAAAAACAAAGCGCAACTCCCAAAAAATGTATGGACGGCCAATGACGAAGGGAGTTTAGTTGAGCTGATCAAATCGGTTTCAGATAATGAAGAAGGCAAGCTAGTGGCCTCTTCCATCTTTGAAGAAAAGATGCAGCATCAATACAAGTTCAGCGACTTTGCCATTCTATATCGAACCAACAGTCAATCTCGCGCTATCGAAGAATCGCTCAGGCGCATGAACATCAAGTACAAGGTAGTGGGCGGGCTTTCGTTTTATCAACGAAAGGAAATCAAAGACGTGCTTGCCTATTTGCGTTTCTCACTGAATCAACAAGACGAAGCATCTTTCCGCAGGATAGTCAATTCTCCCAAGCGCGGGATTGGAGACACCACTATTGATAAAATTATAGTGGCGGCCAATGACCATGCTATTTCCATTTGGGAGGTGGTACAAAATGCGAGTTCATTTTTAGGAGGAAGAGCTTCTGGACCCATTGATGATTTTGTCACTAAGATCAAGCGCTTTGCCATCGAAACCCAGAATAAAGATGCCTATGAAGCTGCTGCCGAAATCGCCAAGTCTTCGGGCTTGTTGAAAGAGCTGTACGAAGACAAAACAGCAGAGGGTAAAAGCCGCTACGAGAACGTACAAGAATTGCTCAATGCGATTAAAGAGTATGTGGACGATTCCGAAAAGGAAGACAAGAGCCTCGGTGCTTTTCTCCAAGAAGTTTCGTTGGTAACAGGTCAGGATGAAAATAAAGACAGCGATCCCGACCAGGTAACATTGATGACCATTCACATGGCCAAAGGCCTTGAATTTAAGAATGTATATGTGGTAGGGCTGGAGGAAGATCTGTTTCCATCTCAGATGATGCTGAGCAGCCGTGCAGAACTGGAAGAGGAACGGAGATTATTTTATGTAGCGATCACACGGGCGCAAAAAAAACTTTTCCTCTCCTACGCACTCACGCGCTATCGCTTTGGTCGACTAAAAAATTGCGAGCCGAGCCGGTTCTTGGATGACATTGATAAGCGATACGTAAAAGTAAGCACCAAATTTGGAGGGGTAGATTCTACACCTAACCCCAACTATGCCAAAAGCTTTGTCAGTGGCATGAAAAAGACAGTGAGCACGGTGCCTGTTCAACGGGCGACTGCTTATAAACCTTCTGCTGATTTTATGCCGAGCGATACGAAAAGTTTAGCGGAGGGAATGAAGGTGGAGCATCCCAAGTTTGGATTTGGCATTGTATTAAAGATCGAAGAAATGGGCAGTGAACGCAAAGCCAAGATCAATTTTGCTGATTTTGGTGAAAAGACCTTATTGCTTAGCTTTGCTAAGTTAAAAATACATTCAAATTAATGAGTGCAAAGGAAATTATCGATGCTGTGGATGGTCTCCCTATAGAAGAGAAGGAAGATGTTTACAATCACATCTTGAAATTAATCCGTAAAAGAGAGCATGTATTGCATACACTTGAGAAAATAAGGGGAGTTGGAAAAGGACTTTGGGATAAAGACGCTCAAGAATACATCAACGAGTTGAGAGCCGATGATCGTTTCTGAAAGAATTTTTATCGACACCGCACCTTTCATTTATCTAACTGAAAACAATCCAATTTACTATCCAATTGTGTCACATTACATTAACCAACAGTTTTCTATTAATGAATCATTTCTGTTCACTAGTACAATGACGGTTGCTGAATTCTTGGTGAAGCCCAAATTATATGCCGATAACAAAACCATCGAGATTTTTTATTCAACCTTGGCGAACCTAAATGTATTTGTATCTGACATTACCCGAGAAATTGCCGAGAAATCGGCAGACGTTAGGGCTAAGTACGGATTTTTAAAGGCAGTTGATTCTGTCCAACTTGCGGTCGCTTTGACCCTAAATTGCACGGTTCTATTTACCAATGACAAGGTTTTTAAACGAGTGAAGGAAATAAATATAGTTCTTGTTGACGATTTGAGCTTATAAAATTATGATCGGAGAATACAACACCCAGCGCGAAGGCATTATCTTAAAAGAATATGGCCGCAATGTGCAGAAGCTAGTAAATTACATTCGCACCATTCCTGAAAAGGACAAGAGAACCAAGATGGCCACCACGCTTATTGAGTTGATTAAGCAGCTAGCCCCTGTGGTAAAGGAACCGCATGAAAACCCACAGCGCATGTGGGATGATCTATACATCATTGCTGATTTTAACTTGGACATCGACAATCCGTTTACGACTCCTGATCGTACGATACTTTTCAAAAAGCCGCGAAAGATGGAGTACCCACAAAGCAGTGTCCGCTTTAAACATTACGGCAAGAACGTAGAGCGCTTGATCAAAGAGGCTGTGAAAAAAGAAGACCCGAAAGAGCGAGAAGAAGCTTCCATTTATTTGGGCAAGTTGATGAAGACGTTCTACAGCAATTGGAATAAAGAGACATTAGACGACTCTGTGATTGTGAAAGATCTTCTTAGCATGTCGCAAGGGAAATTGGTATTGGATCTGGAGAAAGTAAGAGAAGATAATTTGTTTGAGAAACTCTATCGCGAACGAAAAAATCCGAGGCCGGGTGGCGACAGCCGAGAAAGTGGAAGAGAAGGTGGAAGAGAAGCTGGTGGACGCGATAATCGTAATCGCAACAACCCGCGCTTTAACAAAAATAAAAGAGGTAACAATCCGCATCGCAGAAGAGACCAATGAGTTCGTTTAAGATCAAGGGTGGCCAAAAATTAACCGGTGAGATTATTCCCCAAGGCGCCAAGAATGAAGCACTGCAAGTAATCTGTGTTCCTCTTTTAACGGGTGAGCCCGTAACCATTCACAATATTCCTGACATCGTTGATGTCAACAAGTTAATTGAACTGGTCGGAGATTTGGGCTGCAAAGTTGAAAAACTTGCAAAGGGTTCTTATCGATTTACAGCAGCCAACGTAAATACCGATTTTCTTAAAACAGATGGCTATCGAAAAAAAGCTGCCGCTTTGCGCGGATCGGTAATGTTGCTGGGCCCGATATTAGCGCGATTTGGTGAAGCAAATATCCCCAAGCCGGGCGGTGATAAAATTGGAAGAAGAAGATTAGACACCCACTTCATTGGCTTCCAAAATTTGGGTGCAAAATTCAACTACAACGCAGCCGAGAATTTATACAACATCGATGCCTCTCATTTAAAGGGCAGCTACATGTTGCTGGATGAGGCGTCCGTTACAGGCACGGCCAACATTATTATGGCGGCCGTATTGGCCGAGGGAACGACTACGATTTACAACGCTGCGTGTGAGCCGTATTTACAACAACTTTGCAACATGCTCAATCGCATGGGCGCAAAAATCAGTGGTATCGGTTCAAACCTACTTTTCATTGAAGGAGTGGAAAAACTCCACGGCACTGAACATACGCTCCTACCCGATATGATTGAGATCGGTAGTTTTATTGGCTTGGCCGCAATGACACAATCGGAGATCACGATCAAAAATTGTCGGGTAGATATGCTGGGCATCATCCCTGAAATTTTCCGGAGACTTGGCATTAAAATGGAATTCAGAGGAGACGATATTTACATACCCGCTCAAGAACACTATGAGATTGAAACCTTTATCGATGGTTCGATCTTAACAGTAGCGGATGCGCCTTGGCCCGGATTTACGCCCGATTTATTGAGTATCGTCCTTGTTGTTGCCACCCAAGCCAAGGGCAATGTGTTGATTCATCAAAAAATGTTTGAGAGCCGTCTGTTTTTTGTAGACAAGTTAATTGACATGGGCGCTCAAATCATCCTGTGCGATCCCCATCGCGCGAGTATCATGGGACTCGATAGAAAACAACCGTTGCGTGGAATTAAAATGTCTTCGCCCGATATTCGCGCAGGAGTAGCATTGCTGATTGCGGCATTATCTGCTTCTGGAGAAAGTGAAATCTCCAATGTAGAACAGATTGACAGAGGGTATCAAGATATTGAAGGACGCCTTAGAAAAATCGGAGCCCAGATTGAACGAGTTCCTAGCTAGCGATTGTTTTTTTAGAGACTAAATTTCCTATTCTCTATTGAATTGTAATTTATTGAATTGTAATTTCCGCACAAGGGCTAACACGCCAGCTGTCATCGAGTCCCCGATATTACAGGCCATACTCGAACTGCTTTTAACGGAAAGAGACTAACAAAAATAGAACTTGCAAAGCATTCCTTAAATTTTTTTCTTCCTCATTAATACGTCACAAAAATAGTATTTGCAATCGTATAGCGTCTCCACTATTTCCAATCCCGATTTATCGGCCATTGTCTCTATCATTTCGACATCATACTTCTGAGATACTTCCGTATGAATAATTTCCCATCTTTTAAATGTGTAGCTCTGTTGGGTGTGTCGAAAGGACACGTACTGATCTCTTAGGCTGATCAAATAACTTTTTGCAGTTCCAGTTTGCGGATCATAAAATGGATAGTGTCTGAATTGATCCAACTGAAAATTCGCACCCAACTCTTGGTTCAGCCGTACCAATAAATTCATATTAAAATCTCGGGTAATTCCATGGCTGTCATCATAGGCCGCCTGAATGAGTCGAGGATCTTTTTTTAAATCAAAACCGATCAATAGCAGTTCATCTTTGTGCATTGTATCGGCTATCTGTCTGGTTAGTTCTATCGCCTCAGGAATTTCAAAATTGCCAATATTGGCACCTAGAAATAGAAACACCTTCCTATGATCACTGTCTCGCACTTTTTCCAAGGCGTCACTATACACTTGTTGTATCGGTTCAATTTCTAATTCGGGTAAGGATTGGTGCAATTTTTTTGTGAGGGCATCAAGCGCATTGGCCGACACGTCTATCGGGGAGTAGGTAAAACGAACATTCTTGCTGACAAAATGCTTTAGTAATATCTCTGTTTTTAAACCATCGCCTGCTCCCAACTCGAGCAGGTTAAAGGGCTGATTGCCAGCACTAAAGTAATTCAAAAGCTTGGCCTTACTCGTTTCCAAAATCTCATACTCACAACCCGTCAGGTAATACTCGGGCATCCGCATGATCTGCTGAAAAATCTTATCGCCCGTTTCATTGTAAAAGAGCCAGCTAGGCAACTGTTTGGGTGTTTTTGAAAACCCTTCCGCTACTGCCTGAGCCACGTTCTGTAGGCTTACATCAGATTCTGTTTCCACCATCGCTATTTTTTTTACATAATCTTATTCCATTGAACTGCCAACGTAAGTGAGGATGAAAAAAATTACGATACGATTTTCGAGAATGAGCGTGGGGAGTAGCTATGGAAGCTCCTCGCAGCACCATCTGATTAACCATAAATTTTGCATTGTACTCTCCGATCGCTCCGAGTTGTTTTTTGAAACCGGGATAAGGTAAGTAAGCACTGGCAGTATGTTCCCATCTCTCTCCCCACTCCAACTCATCGGCAGCAGCTTCCCATTCAAACTCCGTAGGCAAACGCATCCCACACCATTCAGCAAAGGCTGACGCCTCATAAAAACTAATATGAGTAACCGGCTCTAGCGGATTTATTTTTTCCATTCCAGAAAGTGAGTAACGCGTCCACTCATCGTTAGTCCCCTGCCAGTACAATGGGGCATAAACTTTATTTGCCTGTACCCACGCCCAGCCATCACTATGCCACAGCAGAGAATTCTCGTAGCCACCATCCAACATAAATGCGTGGTATTCTTCATTCGAAACTAGATTTTTGCGAACGGAAAACTCCGAAAGAAAAACTTGGTGCCGATTGTTTTCATTATCAAAAGAAAAACCATTTCCTTCAAAACCGATTTGATACATCCCTTCTTGAACAACTTTAAACCTTGTCTCGCCTACAAGCCGAGTAGTCTCCAAGAAATCCTTTTGATAGACGGGGGAAAGTGGATTGTGACCAAAAATAAATTTAATGTCTGTTAATAATAACTCCTGATGTTGCTGTTCATGATTTAATCCAAGTTCTATCAAGTCGACTAGCTCCTCAGAAGTATTTTTTAGAAAAGCTTCCATGTGATGATCTACGTGGCCTCGGTAGTCCATTATCTCATCAACACTGGGGCGCGACATGTTTCCTCTATCCATGCGAAGAACTCGATCGCCCAAACTAGTATAATAACTGTTGAACAAAAATGAATACTTTGGATGGAAGTGTTTGTATCCGGCTGCATACTTTGCCAAGACAAACTCCTCCCAAAACCAAGTTGAGTGCGCTAGGTGCCATTTAGGTGGGCTAACGTCTATGGCTGGTTGCACTACAAAATCTTCCTTTTGAAGAGGTGCGCAAATGGCCAATGAATGGGCCCTCATTGCTTTAAATCTTTGCTTTAGAGAATCCTGCATCAAATGAACTTCAATAAACGGCTGTTCTAAATTATTTAGATACCACGACACCCTTCCAAAAGGCAACTCTGCCTTGAATTGCCTTCGCCAATTCACTTGGGGCTGGGTAGTACCAAACAGCATCGGTATTGGCCTTACCCTTTACCGACAGAGAGTAGTAACTGGCTGTGCCCTTCCAAGGACATGCAGTATGTGTTTGGCTATCCACCAAAAACTCTCTTTTTACGCTTGCATCTGGGAAATAGTGGTTCCCTTCTATCACGACTGTGTCATCGCTTTCGGCAATTATTTCGCCATTCCAAATTGCTTTCATAAGTAGACGTTGATTAAAATGGTTTTAAATTTTTTGAATCGTCAATTCAATATAGTAAAGGTAAAAGTAGGTATGAAAGTTCAACCTAATGATGTAAATTTCTGCCTCACAACAAAAATACCAGCTTATTTATTTCTCGATAGATTGAATAACAAGCTTGGTAAGTTCACCAATCTTTCCAGAATCAAGCCACCTAGCTAAGGGCAGGCCGCCTGGATGACAAAGTCGGGCAGGCCCAAAAGTTGAAATTTCAAGTCTGAACTTAGAACTTTCAAACTACCAGAAAGCGATATACAATGCTGAAACAAGTCCCATCAAAATCAACGCGCCCACTGAAAAAGATTTTTCAAGCTTAAACATATCGCGATGCACTTCAATGCCTTTGTTTTCTTTGTAGGGCGAAAGTAGGCTTACCACCACAATGATGGCCATCAACGAAAGGAACACCCACCCCATGCGATTCAAGAACGGCATCTCGGGCAAAAATTCGTTGAAGCCGATGCCCAGCGGAAGTGTAGCCAGTGCGGCTATCAACGCTGCCATGCCGTTGGCACGTTTCCAAAACATGCCCATCAAAAATATTGCCACCACCCCGGGCGAAATCAATCCGCTAAACTCTTGTATGAACTGAAAGGCCTGATCGAAGCGGCTCAACTGTGGCGCCATAAAAATGGCGATGATCATTGCACCCACAATGGCAGCCTTGCCCACGTTCACCAAACTTCTTTCGCTCGCATTTTTATTAAAAAACTTTTGATAGATATCGAGCGTGAAAATAGTGGAGATACTGTTGGCCTTGCCCGCCAAGCTCGCCACTATAGCGGCCGTCAATGCCGCGAAGGATAAACCTTTTAATCCCGTTGGCAATAAATTCAACAACACCGGATAGGCTTTGTCTGACTTCACCACTTGTCTTGTAATGCCATCGATGGTGACGGTCTCCAACATTTCGGTTTGAAAAAAACCATTTTTGTAAAGCACATACGCAGCAATACCGGGCAACACCACAATCACCGGCATCAATAATTTTAAAAACGATGCGAAGAGCAATCCCTTTCTGGCAGTAGTCAAATCGGCACCCAAGGCACGTTGCGTGATGTATTGATTGCATCCCCAGTAGCCGATGTTCGCAATCCACAACCCGCCAACTAACACCGCCACGCCCGGCAATTTTTGATACGCGTCTTCTGTGCCTCCTTTGCCATCGGGCATCATCATATCGCCTTTACCCAAAATCATGTGGAAGTGATCAGATGCATTTTCTTGAATATAGTTCAAGGCTGTCCACACATTGCCGCCACTAATTTTTGTTGCCACCAACTCGAGCGCCAAATAGGTGGTTGCCAATCCGCCCAACACTAATACAATAACTTGAATCACATCGGTATACCCAATCACCTTCATCCCGCCAAGGGTAATGAACACTGCGAAGATGGAAAGGCCAACTACGCAAGTATAAAAACCTATGCCGGTGATCGTATCGACTGCCAATGCGCCCAAATATAAAATTGAAGTGAGGTTGACGAAGATGTACATCAGCAACCAAAATACCGCCATGATAGTCGCCACCAGCGGGCTGAATCGCTGCGATAAAAACTGCGGCATCGTATAGATTTTGTTTTTGAGATAGATTGGTAAAAAGAATGCGGCTACCACAATCAACGTAATGGCTGCCATCCATTCATAGGATGCAATGGCTAATCCCATGGCAAAGCCCGAGCCCGACATGCCGACAAATTGCTCTGCAGAAATATTGGATGCAATCAACGAGGCACCAATCGCCCACCACGTCAGCGAGCCTTCTGCCAAAAAGAAATCTTTGGAGTCAATCTCTGCGCGCTTCTTGCGGGTGTAAATCCAGTAGCCATACGATGACACTATGACGAAGTACACGAGGAAGACGATATAGTCGATGAGTTGGAGTTTTTGCATTCGGTATAGGTTTAGGAGTTCGAGGGCGCGAGGTTTAGAGGTGTAAGTTTAAAGGTAAAAGTTTTAAGATCAAAGCGTATGTTTCAGGTTGAAAGTTTTTGGTTGAAAGTTCAGAGTTCAGAATGCGGCCTGCCCGACTTTGTCATCCAGGCGGGCCTGCCCGACTTTGTCATTCAGGCGGGCCTGCCCGACTTTGTCATTCAGGCGGGCCTGCCCGACTTTGTCATTCAGGCGGGCCTGCCCGACTTTGTCATCCAGGCGGGCCTGCCCGACTTTGTCATCCAGGCGGGCGTGTCCCCTGCCGTCCCGATAGCTACCTGCTGGCGCGCGTTTGTAACGCGTGCCATCTTTCTTCCATCGACTTGCACCCATTGATCTAAACTGACTAGCACGCGTTGCAAACGCGCGCTAACAAATCTTCACCAACATGTCAATCAGCTTTTCTATTCTCTACAAATCATCTCAGGCATTTTTATCAATCATCTCCCCCACCCCATCTACCAACCTCACCAAATAAAACTCAGGCGCAATATGAAAAGTAGCAATATACTGATCCAACACTTTCTCTTGAAAAGCCTTCACCGCATCTTTTTGGATCAGGTTGATCGTGCAGCCGCCAAAGCCTCCACCCATCATTCGCGCCCCAGCGATCTTGCCTTTCTCTCCCTCGGCCAATGAAACCAAAAAATCTAATTCGTCACAGCTCACTTCATAGGCTTGGCTCAAGCCCCAATGTGTTTCGTACATCAGCTCACCAAATTCAACTAATTCATTTTTCTTCAAATGGTCAGCTGCTCGTTGCGTACGGGCAATTTCTTCTATCACGTAAAGGCACTTCACAAATACATCTTCACCCAAATCATCTTGAAATTCATAGAGCATCGTTCGCGTTACATCGCGCAAGCTTTGCACGTTGCTATTCTTTTCGTGAATGACTTGTACGCCCCGTTCGCAGGCTTGTCGCCTTTCGTTGTAGGCACTCGAAGCCAAGTTATGCTTCACTTTGGTATCAATCAATAAAATCGAATAGTCTTTTAGATGTACCGGAATCACTTCGTGCTTCAACGCACGGCAGTCCAATAATAAAACTGAATCTTTCACACCAAACAAACTCGCATACTGATCCATTATTCCACACATCAAGCCCACAAACTCATGCTCGGCATATTGCGAAATATTGGCGAGTTGAAGTCGATCTAGTTTACAATCAAAAATCTGATTCAAGCCAAAGCCAAAACCATTGCACAATGCAGCAGAAGAAGAAAGTCCGGCTCCCGCGGGTATGTCGCCCCCAAAAACACAATCCACTCCATGAATGGGAAGGCCTCCCCGTTCGAAGGCATCCATCACGCCCATCAAATAATTCACCCATGTTTCACCCGGGTTCAAATCAGTTATTGAAAACGAAACACCTTCTTCCAAATCGGCAGAATAAACATTGCACTTATCGGTTCTACTGGGGGTCATGGCAAAATAAATCGACCGGTCGATGGCGGCAGGCAATACAAAACCTTCGTTGTAATCGGTATGTTCGCCTATCAAATTGATACGACCCGGGGCCCGGATGAGCAGTGGATCTTTCAAAAACTTCTGTTGAAAAATCGTAAAAATAGCGCGGGCTTTATCAGACATCTTACAAGTATAGATATTGGGTAATTGAAAGACAAACCTCACCCCACCCTCTCCACCAATGTCGTTAAGTTAAGGCTTTCCTTTATCACCTCACCCCTTCCCCTCTCCCGAGGAGAGGGCTGACTGAACCTCGGAGAGTCGGGCCGTGAAGAAGAAGTTGAGCTTAACTAAACGACATTACCCTTACCACCGGAGAGGGTTGACTCGTTTAATTAGCTCAACTTTTTTTAATCAATTTTTTCTAAGTAATTACAGAGTCTATCGACTATAATTAGCTCACCTACCCTCTCAAACGAAATAGAGAGGGGTGACCGAGCAAAGCGAGGTCGGGGATGAGTCAGTGGAGAACGTATTAGCAATTTCTTTCCGCACCATTGTCTCTTTGCAGTTAAATGCCTATGGTCAGCCCAATATCGGACACCTCTAATCAAATCCGAACAACTAGGCATCTCTCAATCCATCACTTGGGGCAAAATTCGCCATCTTTGCTGCTGGTACAGGCTTTGCAAAACCGACCGAAACTAAACGTTATGTTGAGGCATTACTTCATTCACTTCACCCGCAGCCTGCAAAGACAAAGGCTGTTTTCGTTGATCAACGTATTGGGCTTGACAGCCGGCATCACTAGTTCGTTGCTCATCTACTTATACGCGAGTCATGAATTTAGCTACGATAGTT
>Ga0163155_10001927_pt1 | contig 24075 bp, 13 predicted proteins | sample OliLakLV19SP4G1_FD_148611 | JGI IMG/M metagenome (GOLD analysis project Ga0163155, IMG submission 148611) | Freshwater microbial mat bacterial communities from Lake Vanda, McMurdo Dry Valleys, Antarctica - Oligotrophic Lake LV.19.SP4.G1 | ecosystem: Environmental > Aquatic > Freshwater > Lake >... | reverse complement strand
AAGAGAAAAATGAAACGGATGGGCAGGGATAGCGGAATTGGTGCGTGAGACACGCACCAAGGCAAGAAGAGAAAAATGAAACGGACGGGCAGGGATAGCGGAATTGGTGCGTGAGACACGCACCAAGGCAAGAAGAGAAAAATGAAACGGACGGGCAGGGATAGCGGAAATGGTGCGTGAGACACGCACCAAAGCAAGACAGACCCCGGTGATTATAAATATTCCTCAGCGAGGTATTATGAAATGGGTATTAAAAATTTTTCTTTTTTGAAGGATTTAAGAGACGAGTTTTAGAAACGGTGCGTGAGACACGCACCGAGGCGAAAGCCTGGATAATTAAGGTCAATGGTGAGAATGGTGGTAGGCTTTGGGAAAGATATTATGGTGATGAAAGTGCCAACTCCTTTACTTCTATCCAGGATTTAATACAGTCCAACAGATCATATTTTGCAACCGGCGTAACCAGAGGGTCTACCATCTACATAGTAAAGCTCAATGGTTCGGGTAATAAGGACTGGGAAAATTTTATAACACCGCAAAACAGTTATAACCTTGTTACGCCACGAATTCTTTATGTAACTATTAACCGCGATATTTACCTGATTGGTATGAAAAATAATGACCAGAGTAACCCGGGAAATCTATTCATGATGAAATTAAAAGAATAGAGTGTTTTCCGAAGCCATGGAGCTTGTCCCACGCACCGATTCCGCTTTTAATAAAATAAAGAACCCGTGGTGCGTGTCTCACGCACCAATTCCGAAAAAAACGTAAGACGTCGTTGTTTTTCCCTTCCCTTCCACTCGTGCTCTTTTATATCTTTCAGTGATGAAAGATATAAACCGGAACAATGAGCGAAATTCTCATATGCGATTGGGTGAAATATATTTTTGGACGTCGACTATTAATAGCTGGCAGAAATTGCTCTGGTCCGATATTTACAAAGATGTTGTGATCAGTTCTCTTGAGTATCTAAGCGATCAGCGAAAAGTCGATGTGTTTGCTTTTGTCGTCATGCCCAATCATTTACATTTGATTTGGCGTATGCTGGATTTGAACGGCAAAGAAATGCCGCAAGGTTCTTTTTTAAAGTATACGGCACACAAATTCCGGAAAATTTTGTACCGGGAAGACAGACAGAAACTTATATCCTTCCAGGTAGATTCGGAAAGAAAAGAGCATGAATTTTGGCAACGGGATCCGCTAGCAATACCTTTATACACAAAGAAAGTGGCCTATCAAAAACTAGATTATGTATATAGCAACCCTATAGCAGGGCATTGGCAGCTTGTTACAGACCCCGGTGATTATAAATATTCCTCGGCGAGGTATTATGAAATGGGTATTAAAAATTTTTCTTTTTTGAAGGATTTAAGAGACGAGTTTTAGAAATGGTGCGTGTCTCACGCACCGAGGCGAAAGAGGCGAAAAAATGGTGCGTGAGACACGCACCGAGGCGAAAGAATATGCTTTCAACTACTGTATCTTTAATCGGCTTTAGTTCCTGGCTGAACGTTTTCCAAATACCCCACCGAACGCAAAGCCCTAACGTCAACCGCAAACTATGCAACTTTCCTATGGTTCAAGAATTTGAAATTATGAAAATCTTAGACCTTCACAATCGTGGTCAATTCATTTTTGTACGACAGATAAATGTTGGGAGCAACTTTGAAGTTAAGGAAGGTTCAAAGGTTGGTGGAGTTCCTGTCCAACAATATTTAGATATACCTAGGATATTAGACGATAATCAACATCAGCGACTAGACGTATTCGTATTTCGACCACTGGATAGGATTTCTTCTAAATTCTTCAAAGAAGGACAGCTAGTTGAGCTGATCATTCCAGATTAAAGTAGGCAAGTAAAGATGATCATAACTGCTCTCCAAGAAGTAATAGAAGAAGCAGTTCCTCTATGCCCAGGTGCGTGTCTCACGCACCAATTCCTCATTTCAGCTTCCAAAAAAAGCGAAGCCTTACGGGGCTTCGCTGCGTATTTAACGGGTGTGTAAGTCAGCTGTTGATATAATTCTGTAACTGGTTAATGGTTTCCTTCTGCGCCAGTATCGTTTCCTTCACCACATCACTCATAGATATGATGCCGGTGAGTTTGTTATTTTCAAACACCGGCATATAGCGGATGTTTTTATCTGTCATCAGTTGCATGCAATGATCAATGCTATCGGAAGGTTTTACAGAAGGCAGGTCGGTTGACATGATCTCCGATACCATCGTGGACGTAGAATTTTTACCTTTCAAAATTACTTTCCTTGAATAATCCCTTTCCGTCATAATGCCAAGGTAGTTGTCGTTTTCCATAATGACGACGGAACCGATATTCTTTTCTGCCATAATGGTCAGGGCTTCCACAACGGTTGTAATCGGAGATACGGTTACCGGTGCAACACCCTTCCTGATAATAACTGATAAAACTGTATTCATTAGCAAGATTTCTACATGAAATGTACGAAAATATTTAACCTGTCCAAAAACTATTTAATTAACTCCTGCCTTTTATCGATCATTCTTTTGGTAATAAAAGAGCTGGTCATCAGTAATACCACCGACATGGCGAAGAGAGTGGTACCGGCTTCGAGTTTTGATACGATAATATCAGAGTCGAATTTCATATTGAGAATCAGCACGGCTACTACAAAGACATCCAGCATCGACCATTTATTGATGATTTCCAGGGCTGTAGCCACTGCGCCATGCCGGGGCATTTGCCGCCCGAACAAGGTCAGGAAAAGAAAAATATATTTAAGGATCGGGAAAATGATCGTAAAGAAAAGAAGTAATAACCCGATAAACAATTCACCTTTTTCAAAAAAAAAGCTGAAAGAAGTGCTGATATAGACATAATCACTTTTAATCGTGAAAGGGCCAATCCCAAAACCCGTTTTCAGCAGGGGAAACATAAAGCCCATAATAAAAAATACAAGGGATGCCGCCAGTATAATAATGGCCAGCCCTTTTTTATCGTTATTGCCTTTCATCCAATTAAGGTATAAAACATAGTGGAAATAATCATTTCCTTTTTATACCTTGTATAGGATTTTCTTAGAACCAACACTGCATGGATCAAAAACCCGCTACGATAAAAGAGATTGCCAGCCGGCTGAACGTCTCTGTGTCAACAGTGTCAAGGGCCCTGCATAATCATTCCAGTATTGGTCTCCGTACCAAAGAACAGGTACAGAAATTAGCTGCGGAACTCAACTATGAGCCCAACCAGGCAGCAATCTCGTTTAAGCAGGGCAAAACAATGATCGTGGGAGTGATTCTTCCCAACCTCGGGGAAGAATATTTTTCAATGGCTATAAATGGAGTAGAAGATGTAGCTACCAAAAACAAATACACGGTATTGATCGGTCAGTCGCATGATGACGTGGAAAGAGAACAGCAGATCGTCGAAGCGATGCGTCGGCAGCGGGTAGATGGTTTGATTGTATCGCTTTCAAAAACGACGAAATCCTTTGAACATTTTGAACAATTAAAAAAGTATAATATACCTGTTGTTTTTTTTGACCGGGTGCCGGATATTCCTGACGCTTATACGGTGTCCTGTAACCTGGAAAACAGTTCCGTGGAACTGGTGGACTGGCTGGTCAGTAAGGGGCACAAACAAATTGCCTTTATCAAAGGCCCTGATACACTGATCCATTCGAGGCAACGACTAAATGGCTATTATGCCGGGCTGATAAAACATAAACTGAAAACGGACTCCTCTTTTGTGGTAACGACAGATCTTAGTAAAACCAAAACAAAGGATGCCATGCATAAACTGCTGGCATTAAAAAACAGGCCCACTGCTGTGATTGCTTTCAACGATTATGTGGCATTGGAAGCTACCCGCTACACCCGTAACCAGGGATTGAAGATCAACAAGGATATTTCGTTTGTCAGCTATGCCAACCTGCCCATCACAAGTTATCTCGACGATCCTCCATTGGCATCCGTAGAACAGTTCCCTTACCAGCAGGCGGAGAAAGCAACCGATATGTTATTGCAGCTCATCCAATCTAAAGGAGACGATGCACATATCCCACACCGGGTGGTACTCGAGAGTAAAGTAGTGGTCAATAAGAGAGAGTAATTTAATTACCCGAAATTTCAGATGTTAAGGATACAGGCGGAACCGGTAGGTACGGAAACAATTACCTGTCTCAAACCACTCCAACGTTTTGCCCGCTGTAATGCAATAGATGGAAGTATAGCCTTCCGTAACAACGACCGAACCTCCTCCGTTGGGTGATAGTTGCCCCCTGTAACGACCATCCACATATACTTTTATAAAATAACCGGTATAGTTGGAAAAATTAATACTGCAGGTTTTCCGGGGTTTGGGTTCAGGTATATCTGTTATCGGTGCGTCCGTTTTAATATAAGGATTATTGCCACGGGTGATATCAACTGCCGTTGCTTTTACATCTTTTGTTTTTCTTTTTTGTGCGTAGATTTCCGGTGAAAAAATTAGCAGCAGTAAGCCGGTAAGCAGGATAATAAAGATTGACTTTTTCATTTCGACCGTTTAGTCCCGGGTAGATGGGTTGTTATCATTGATGAAAAACAGAAAGACACACAATGCTACATACTTTTTCCGGTCTTCATCCTACCGTCAGGCGGGTATTTTCTTAGCCCAGCCAGACAACCGTTTTCTATTCGCCATCGGGCAGGGAAATAAAAAAGAGGCTGTCTCCTAGGTCGTCATTGCGAATGATATGAAGCAATCTGAAAGAATTCATCAATTTGATGTTCAATGGATTACTTCGGTCGTTCCTCCTTCGTAATGACGTTTAACGACTTAGGAGACAGCATCTTTTAAAATGAATTTCTGCTATTTACTTTCTCAATCCGAATGATTGGTTTAAGAAATTCTGGTATTCCAAAGGCAGGCCACCTTGTTTAGTGGCTTTCCCGGCTAATATTTTTGCTTTATCATTTTCACCTAAGCGTGAATGGCAAACTGCCTGTACAAGGTAAAGCCAGGACTCTTGTCCCTTATCGGCCAAGGTAATAACATAGGCGGCCAGCTTTGTTTTTAATTGTATGATTGCATCTTCTTCAAATCTCGACACATAGTCAAAGAATAATCCGGCATGATCTTTTAAAGTCAATTTCCCTTTGCCCTGGAGACTACTGATCAGAATATTGATCGCTTTGGCCTGGTCGTTATCATAATTCAATGCAATGAAGAGTTGCAGGTCTTTTACGGCATAACTAACCCTGAGCGGTTCAAATTTTTTGATCACGCTGGCAAATCCTGTGGTAGAAGGACTTTGGATAGTATAAGTTTTCAGTGCGAGGTTAAATAATTTCTGGTAAAGTTGTGTATTGACTTTATCGGCATCCCATTGCAGCAATTGCTGTAATTTCTTTTTTTCTTTATAGAGATAAGCTAATTGCTCCTCGTTTACTTCGGATAGCATGGTAGCTTTTGCCAATTCAGCTGTGGCCAGGATATCTGTTTGTTCAGCCAACCAGCCGGAGGCAATGGACCCGCGGTTATGGTCCTGCATTTCATCTGCCATGGTTGTCCAGGTCAGGAAATCATCGTTTGAAGCGCCTTTGTCAATCACTTTTTGTTTTAGTGTAAAATATTGTTTGTCCGGGTTGCCCGCATCCTTTCCCAGGTCAATAAACTCAGGTGCTTTTAATGCCCCCACGTTTTTATGGATCAATTTACCTTCAGGGCTAAAGAAGAGCAGGGTTGGATAAGCAGTGACATCAAATTCTTCTGCCAGCTTTATTCCTTCGCCATATTCCATATCATATTTTACATTGATAAAATTTTTATTGTAGTAACTGGCCACGCTATTGTCGGTATATACCGAGCTTTCCAGGTACTTACATGGGCCGCACCAGGTTGTGTAGGCATCAAAGAATATCATCTTATTTTCTTTTTTGGCTTTGGCTTTCACATCGGCCCAGGTCATATTTTTTTCAAAATGGATTCCTTCAGCAGCAAAGACGGTAAACGAAGCAAAAAGGAACAGGAGGGTGGTAAGCTTTTTCATAATCAATTTTTGGGGTTCGAAATTGTTTAGAAAGAAGATACACCTAACCGGTAGTTTACATTCCGGGATACGTTAAATAAAGCATAAGGAAACAAGGGGCCGAAAGAAGGATATATCGGGGGTGGAAAACGTATTTTCACGTTTAATGAGAGGAACTTTTTTTCATTTCTTCCGGAAAATAAGTTTGGAGCAGGGGTTTAAATTCAGGGCTGCTTCGGATAAAATCGAGGTCAGCATCATAGGCTACCTGGAAAAAACTGCCAAAGCCCAGCTTCAGTGATTTCTCCAGGCTTTCCAGGGCCGCTTTCCGGTCCTGTTTCATGGAATAATAACAGGCCCGGTGGTACCAGGTCTGTGTATCGTACTCCTTGTAGTTAAACAGCTGATCAAAGATCACATTGATGTTTTCTATATTGTTTAGCATGCCGGGTACCCGGAAATAGGCATACAATATGGACAGCAGTGAGACATACTGCATATTGACCGTATTTGATTTTTTGCTGAATTCTTTTGTAGCAGATTCCCCTGCTTCGGGATAGGTTTTGCCAAAATACAACTGCAGGTTAGTCACAAATCCTTCCAGGGAAGCAGTCGATTTTTCCCAACAGATATAAAAATGATTCATGGCTTCCCGGACCAGTCCTTCCTTTAGTTCTATTGTACCCAGGTTAAAATTTGCAAAGGGATGGATACTGTCTGCTGCCAGCACCAGCTGGAAGTACTTTTTTGCAGAATCCGGCTTGTTGTTGGTAAAATAAATATGACCTATATTATTATCACAGAAAGCACAGTATCCGTTATAATATTTTTTGCTCTCGTTATAGAAATAGACGGCACTATCAAGATTACTCTGCTTTGAATAGTAGATCCCTTTGGCAAAATAGCCATAGGCTTTATCGTTACTGGTAATCAGCTGATCGGTCAATGCAAGCGCTTTTGCAGGCTTATTATTATCTACATAGAACTCAGATAATTGCATTTTTACATTCAGGTTGGCAGGGTCAAGTGCCAGCAGGGTTTCAAAAAGTTTCTCGGCTTTGTCATACTGTTTTAACTTGGCATAAATGAGGCCCAATGAAAATTTTGCATTATAATCGTTGGGCCGGAGATCAATATATTTTTGAAAAGCCTGGTTGGCTTTGTCAAATTCAAAAAGAAAGAGATAGGAGATACCCAATGCTGATAAGGTATAGGCAGCGTTTGGCTCCAGTACGGTAGAGGCTTCCAAATATTGGGTAGATTTTAATACTGTCTCTTTCCATCCGGTATTGTACTCCTGATCACTCAACGCCCAGGTAAGCGCCATCGCATCCATATATAATTTCCGGGCCTTGAGATTGGTGTACATATAGTGTTGATCACCCAGGAGGCTCAGGCAGCTATCCAGTTCGACTGCCGCATAATAACATTCATCACGGCTGGAATAACTGGTTTGCCCGGTTAGGAGTGGCCCTACAATACCGTTGAACCTTTCATTCAGGGAAGTGGCCAGGGTGCGCCGCATAGAAGTTGTCAAAGGACTTTCCTTGTATTTTTTTACAAAATCCCGGTAATCATATAATGCATTCGTGTCTTTTGGCCAGACCAGTTTCTTTTCATCAAGATTTTTCTTAAACGAGAAGTAAAGTTTTTTCCCTGCCGGTTCCAAAGAGTCAATATATTTTTCTTCATTGCCCTTGGTATTTACTTTGGCAAGCATCGGGTAGTTCTCCGCCTTTTGTTTTTTTAATGCGGCAAGTATGGCCGGGTCTACTTTGAAAAATGATTTGCTGAGATCACCGCTAACCATCGGTATCTGTTTAAACTCACTGTATTTGGCCACGTTCGCCTGTATATAGCTTTGAAGTTCAAACATGGTAATCCTGCCGTTGTTGTCGGCATCCGCCAGCCCTTTCATGGCCTCTTCGAGTTGAAGGGAGAACAACCCGCGGCCGCCTCCCCATTCAGCACTTTCCAGCGACAACTGGTCGGGTTGGCAGGAAAGAATTTTATATTCTTTTCCCCAGGCGGACATCAATGCGGAGCCGGTTTGTTTTACTCCTTCCACCCCACCCGTCAGGTTTCCGGAGTGGCAGGCATCAACGATGAATATCATTTCTACACCCTTTTGTGAAAGAGGGGAGAGGTATCTTTTAAGATCCAATATTTCCAGCACATCATCGTTCATACCGAAATAATTCCCATTAGGGCTATTGTATAATAAGAGCAGCCCGTTTTCGATCTGGGTCAGGTCTTCCATATCGCCATGACCGGCAAAAAAGAACCAGACCCTGTCTCCGGATTTGGCCTTTCGTGCTATAACCGAAATGGCATCGCCTACATTGTTGCGGGTCGCATTTTCATTCAGGAAAGTTTCAATATTTGTTTTGGGTACTTTGCCACCGGCGTCACTCACCAGAATATCTTCAAACGCCTGTGCATCTTTATGGGCATACTGGAGGTCGGGTACCGCTTTATAATTGCTGATGCCGACGATGATGGCGTAAGTATTACCGGTAGTGCCGGCCGAATCTTTTTTTACAATAACACCCCGTTCGAGCGGCTGGGCAAAGCTTTTTCCAGCACAGGAAAAGCAAAAGAAGAAAAACAAAAGATAAAATATCCGGGGGCTCATACTGGTACTGCTAAAATAGAATTGGGGTACAAGTTACTGCATTCCCCGGCTGCACGCAATGAGGGAAACAGGGTATTTTTGACTGATTGTATTTCAATGACGGTTGTTAAGTTCAATACGTTGGCCGGAACCACATTTGTTTTTATCAAACTACCCGCTGCTGGGTATTTGAAAGTTGGATATATAGTGGTAGTTTTTCCGAAATTTTTTTTGCATAATGAAAAAGCTGTTGGGTTTGGCGGGCTTATTCCTTTTATGCAGCGGTAATCATGGCCTGGCACAGGGGAATACAGACTCACTGCATTTTATGCAAATGGTGAAAAAGGCCGATGCCTGCTATAACCGGAAGGAATGGGATTCAGCCTTTCTAATTTACCAGGAAGCGTACACGACGGCGAAAGAAAAAAAAGCCTTACAGGATTATTATTCGATCTCCAGCTGCCTGCTTTATATGGGGCATATTTGTTTTAACCGTCAGCGGTATACGGAAGCACACCAGTACTATTATGCTTCGCTGCAAAATGCCCGGAAATTTAATCATCACTATAAAGTCAAGAATAATGCATTCAGGGCATTAAATGAGCTGCATGCGCTGATCAAAGAAAAAGATATTGTGTTCCCTTACCCGGCAATTACCGATTTTTCGGCTCAAAAGGTTTTTTTTAGTATCGACAAAGTGTTATCTCAGCAGGGAGATTCCGCGGTGATTCAAATTAATGCCGGATCGTATGATGGGGTGGTAAAAGAAAATAATAAAAGGGCCGAATTATTTACAACCTGGGACGAAAAAACCGGCCAGGAAAATACCTATATCGGGGCGGTAAGGGTCATCAGTATGACCGGCAATAAAACAATTGCTTCTGTATTTCTGCCAAAGCCCACGACAATCAAAACCGGGTGGCAGGTAAAACTGCTGGTCAACACACCTGATCCAGTGACCGGGTCGGGATTGGTTGAAATCTACCGGTTAAATTTTTATTGGAAGAACAGTGAAAAGGCCCACAATATTTTTAACCAGCGTTTCGCCTATTATTTTGCGGGGAAGGAAATGGATTATGATATTATGGATTTGTTGCGGGAGGAACTGATCACAGTCGTCAAGAAGCTGGCTCCCGACACGCTTAATGCCAATAGTCGTTTGGCAGAAGTATTCCGCGAAGGAATTTTTGCCGGAAAAAACAGTATGGCTGCTCTGTCTACAAGTAATGTGGCCACAATTAATTATTTTTTGCATTATATAACGGAGAATAATAGGAATTATACCGGCCGTTCATTTATTTTTTCAGAAATATATGCTACATGGGCGTTGTATGGGGCCCCCTTGTCAAAGAGCGATCTGAAAAAGTATGTATTGGGTAACCAAAAGAAGGATGACGAAATGGTGTACCGGGCTTCCCTTGTAAAGAAACAGGCGGAGCAAGAAAACCTGGCATCTGCATGGGTGGATGAAGGGCTACTTCTTGTTGATAAAAGCTACTGGGCAGACCTGACTTCGCTCAGTAGGCTGCTGTATAATTATGCGAAGGCTACCAGCCAGGAAGATTACAAAGGGTGGAGCAATTTTTTTAACGGAGTAAGGGTGAACGATTACGGGAACAAGTTTCGGAGAGATAGTTTTCTGACTGCTGCGTATGGACATTTTCAAACAGCCGGCTCTAATGAAGGAATGCAATGGATCCGGTCTGTGCAACCTGCTTTGCTGGACAGTACCGACATCAAACTGAATATACAACGGATACATACCGGTCGCTATGATATGTACCCTTCTCCCAACCAACGTTATTTTGCTACGGCAGGTGCCGACTTCACCATCAAGATATGGGATATCAACCTCGGTAAACAGATCCGCAGTTTCAATGCACACCGCGATGAGATATCCAGCCTGGATTATAATCCCGGGGGCCGTTATCTGGCCAGTCTTTCCAGCGACAGCACGATCAAGATTTGGAATACATTTACTTATGAATTGATGAACTCTTTTATTCCACCTGTACAGCAACGAACAATTAAATTTTCACCCGATGGAAAATACCTGCTGAGTTCAGGCGAGGATTCCACCGTCAATTTCTGGGAGCCTTTTACCGGGAAACTGGTAAGGAGTTTTCGTTCACCCGGGGGAATCGTAAGAAGTTTGACTTTTCACCCAAAAGACCGGCAGACAATGTTCTTGCTTGGTATGGACAGTGCTGTTTACCAATACAGGTTAGATACGTTGATCAGTACAAGGATTTTGAAAAATAAAGAACAGGCTTTTTTAAGTTTTATAATGAGTAATGATGGTAATTATGGCTGTGTTACAAAAACGGATTCCACCTTCACGATCATTAACTTCGAAACAAACAACTATGTATATTGGGATAAAATTTTCACCTGGAAATATTCGGGGAGCCGTTATTTCTCAGACGGCGCTTTTTCACCCGACTCGAAATATTATGTCTTTTGCCGTAGCGACTCCAACACTGTTTTCGTTGATTTGCAGCAGCGAAAAGTAGTTGGCTTATGGGGACTGCCTGTTGAACAATATGTTTTTAACAGTAACGGCAACTATTTTATTACGCATAATCTTTTGAATCCAACTATTGTGGATTTTTCAGAGTTTGACTGGCAGCAGACCTATGATAATGCTATGAATGCAGGGCTTGAATTTGGTTTATGGAAAGACAACTATTATTCACTCAAGAGAAAGGAGTTCGATATTCAGTCACAGTCGTTGGTGGAAACAAGGTTCTCCGCAGACGATAAATCAATTCTTTATCTCTCCTGGGAAACGCATAAGCTGGATCTTACAACGGGAAAAGGAGAGATGTTATTCCCTGACCATCACTGGATGTCGGGTGAACATCAGTATCCTGAAGATGATGAGCTGGTATTGTACCACAAGAGTAAAAGTAAAGACACGCTGTTTGTGTACAACAGTAAAAAAAAGAACCTGCAGTTACCATTAAGCTTGCCCGACGGTGAAAAGATCACTTCGTTTTGTTTTTATAATAAAGATAAGTTTTGCCTGCTAACCGGTGATAAGGGAAGTATTGCCTGCTGGGATGTTCCGGACAAAAAAATGCTTTATTGTAAAAGGCTGATCCATAGTGGCAGATCGTCTTTTAGGTCTGTGGTCCAGCAGCCCGGCACCAACAGGATGATCATATACGGCAATAAGATGAAGCCACTCATCATTAACAGCAGTGATGGTACAGTGGTAGATAGTATTAACCTGAACCAGCCCGACCGTATTACTCTTTCCTCAGCAAAGATTTTTTTTACAGACAGCGGTAGGTTATGGTGGGCGGATCCGGTCAGTTATCAGCTAACGGAGGTCAGCACACTGAAAGCAGAAAAAAAATACTACACTGATGTGAAGGTTTCCTCCAATGGAAAATACCTCTACGTGTTGGATGCTTCCACCTGTTATGTTCTCGAAACGGATCGTTTGCAGATGGTGAACCGTTTTGCAGTGCCAGCCATCAACCTTATTAATCTTGCGGTCAGTCATAACGATAGTATGATTGCTGTGGCATCTATGAATGGCCAGTTCTTATTGTACAAACCCTTAACCGGGCAACTGCTTGCTAATATTTACCTGACGGCAAGGAAAACGGTGATATTGATGGACAGTGTTGGACATTACCTGGCTTCCAAAGAAGCATTACGGTCTGTGGTATTTGGTAAAGGCTATAAGTCATTTAATTATGATCAGTTTGATCTCCAACTGAACCAACCACACAAAGTATTGTCTTCGATAGGTGTTGCAAGCCCATCAGTAATACAATCCTATGAAAATGCGTATAAAAAAAGACTAGAGCGTAACGGGTTGGCGGACAAGACGCTGGCAAAAGACCCTGCTCCCTCGATCATCATTTTGAACAGGGGAAGTATACGACCTTCTACGAGCAGGGAATTTTACACCATACGGGCCGAATGTTTTGATAACAGGAATAAACTGGCCGCATTGAAAATATTTGTAAATGATGTACCGGTGATTGACAGTGGCGGCAGATGGTCATCCCTGGATACAACGGCCACTACTTTTGATATCAGGGTGCCATTAACGGCAGGTAGTAATAAAGTAAAAATCTATTGTGTGAACCAGCTTGGGCTTAGCAGTTATAAAGAGATGTTCGATATCTACTGTACGGTGAAGGAACAAAAGCAGGATACTTACTTTATCGGGTTGGGTGTAAGCCTGTATGCAGACAAGGCCAATAATCTTACCTATAGCGTAAAAGATATCCGGGATATGGCGAAGAGCTTTAAGCAACTATACCCCGGTATTATTATCGATACCCTGATCGATAAGAAAGTGACCCTGAAAAATATTGAATTGCTGAAGCAACGGCTTAAAAAAATAAAAGTAACGGATCGGGTGTTCATGGCGGTGACGGGACACGGTTTGCTAAGCGATAGTCTTGATTTTTATTATGCTACCCACGACGTGGATTTTAAAAACCCGGCTGCCAAAGGACTGAAGTACGAGGAGCTGGAAAATATACTGAGCCATACGGCTGCGCGGCAGCGTTTGTTGCTGATAGATGCCTGTCACTCTGGAATGGTGGATAAATCAACCGCTGTACGTGTTACTTCGGATACTTTGTCCGGAACAGTGAAAGTAAAAAACGCAAGGGGAGTGGGGGTTAATGCTACCCAACGGGCGGCGGATATGAATAGTTTTAACCTGATGCAAAACCAGTTTGCGGATTTTTCGAATGATAATGGTATTGTAGTAATTTCCGCAGCGGGTGGGCTGGAGTTTGCTTTTGAATCTGCCAAATGGAAGAACGGGGTATTTACTTACTGTGTGCTGAAAGGACTGGTAGAGAAAGAAGCTGACAGCGAAGCAGCCGGAGGAAACAATGACCGTAAAGTGAGTGTACAGGAACTGATGCGGTATGTAAGTGATAAAGTGCCGGAGTTGACGAAAGGAATGCAACAACCTACATCACGCCGGGAGAATTTGGATTTTGACTGGATCATTAAATAAGCAGCAGTTATCATTTACCCGCCAGAGGGTATTGACTTTGTCTAGTTAACGTTATAACTTTTCCCCATTAATTGAACTACTATGTACTCGAACAGACACCTTACTCAATTCCTGACAACCTTACTCTTCAGCACGCTTTTTTTTAGTAAGGGATCATTCGCCAACCCTGGCATCAGGCGGGAAGTTACCTATGTGCTGGATAAAAAGCAATATCCTGCGGCACTTGCTGAAAAGAAGCCTGCTGCCATCTACTTACTGGCTACCGTATATTCTTTTAGCCCCTATGGCTGGGAGAAACTTTTTTTAAGAGGGGATACAATTGTTAATCTTAAGGGGTACCTGGACTCTGCCGGAAAAAATGCGGTAAACGGATACCGGTTGGTATTTGGGGAGCAAAATCAAATCGACAGTGTGTGGGAACTGAATACTGCCTATCAGCTAAGGGAGAAAATATTTCCTGTACGGGATGGGATTCTACGGATTCTCTCCTACGATGGGCAAGGCATTATGAGTGATCAGTTTGTCTTTGATTATGCAAAAAAATATACAAATGATAATAAGCCAATACCTTCTTTAAAAAAGCTGTTGCGGGAAGCAAAGGTGTATGTTTTTTCTGACCAAAACGAGTATGCTGTCGCGTCAGCATGGGTGCTTTCAATTGGAATTGACAAGTATGGTGGAGACGGTCTGATGAATTTGATGGCCTGCGAGTCAGATGCTATTTCTTATAACCGTTTTTTCAGGACCCAGTATGCAAAGTTTTCAGGAGCCGGGTCATCATCGGTGTATTATAATGAATACCTCCTTACAGGCCAGCTTGCTACCCGGGAGGCCATACTGAATGCCCTCAAGGAGATAGCATCCAGGGCCTTGCCCAATGATTATTTTATTTTCAATTTCAGCGGAATGAGCACGATGCTAACATTTGATTCGGTAGCCTATGCTACCTATTTTTTCCCGTTCAATAAAAAAGGGTATTCCGGTAACCTGATAAAAAATCTGGGCGCAGACCATAACGAGACCAACGAGACACTCCTCTCACTTAAAACCTTACAGGAGCACATTCAACCGATCCAGGCAAAGAACCAGTTATTTATTTCAGAAGCAGGACCTTCTGACAAATTCAAATCGGAATTCATCAAAACGCTGATGCAGAATTCACCGATGGTAGCGAGCCTGCTGAATAAAAACCGGGTCATCATTGTACCCAATAAAATGGGAATGGAAGGAAATTGTAATGGTGTTAAAAGCAGTTACTTGAATTGTTATATCACACAACTTGATTCAACAAAGAATATCTATAACATTTTTGCAGAGGCAGACAATTCCCAGAATGCAGGTAAAGCAGAGCAAGTGGCTTTTGAGATCAAAAAAAGGGAATCGCTTGACAAGAAGCTTGGCTATAGTTATTTTGATATCTTTTTTGAAAGGCAGTTCTTACAATTGTACAACGAGATCTTTGGCGATAGCAACGGGCAAACAAGAGGGATGAAAGTGCAATCCAAAGCGCTGAATGAAACTGTCACCAACCTGACCGGCCGTCATTTTGCCCTGGTAGTGGGTACCGACAATTACAAGGGTAAGGGCTGGAATAAACTCAGCAACCCGGTTAAAGATGCCTGGGCCGTAGCTGATGAACTGGCCCATTCATATGGGTTTGACGTTCAATTACTGGAAGATAAACCCATGGATACCATTTACAAGGCCATCAGGGAGTATTACCGTATCGCACAACCGAACGACCAGCTGGTGGTATATTTTGCCGGTCATGGAGATGTAGATGATGAATTGCTCGATGATGGATTTATCGTTTGCAGCGATTCAAGGTCCGTTGATGATGACCCGGTTCGTAATACCTATATCCCGTATGGAAAGTTGCAGCGGATGCTGAACAATATACCCGCCCGGCAGGTGCTGGTGTTGCTCGATGTTTGCCATGGTGGCACTTTTGATACAAAAGCCTTTAACCAGGTAAAAAGAGAAAGAGAAGGTGATTTCAGTAGCATTTCGAACCGGAATGTTTTACAGTTTTTAAAGGATAAATTACCCCTGCGAACCAGGAAGTTTTTATCTTCCGTAGGCAGTGAGCCGGCTTTTGACGGCAAAGCAGGCCGTCATTCCCCTTTTGCAGGGCTGCTGCTGCAGGTTTTACGGGAAAAAGGTGGTGGCTCCAATGGTATTGTAACATTGACCGATATCAACGCTGTGTTGAAAACAGCCAGCTTGAATGAAACGGCGGCCCTGAAAATATCCCCACATATGGCAGATTTCGGAACTGTAGATGCTTTCAGCGAATTTATTTTTATCCCGGTGGATAAAGCGTCTGGGAAACAATAAAATAAATACCCAATACTGGGTATAGGTAGCAATAGTTTATAGAGCTATTTTTACGTAGTAATCAGGAAAAAAGAAATTAAAATTTGTAACCCCAAAAAATCACATCAGCGTATCGAAAAAAACAATACATTTAATCAATCCTTACATTTTATCACCTCAAACAAGAAAAGTATGAAAAGAATCAAGATTTTATTTTCTGCTGCGATACTACTGATGGGATCAGTAGTGTTTGGTCAAAAGGAAGTAAACGTTTCCACCCTCAAAGAAGGGACTACCTTAACTGATGGCGATGTAGGCTTCTTAAGCCTGGTATCCAGTGCCACCGTTGATGTAAGCCGCGGTAATGCTACCAAAGAAGCTACTGTTTCAGGTACAACTTACAAAGCTGGCCAGGTACTTACCGCCAAAGAAGCTAAGGCGCTTAACAAAGCCGTTAAAGCTTTCCAGAAAACGTACAAAACTCCTGAGTCTACACGTTCCGGACTTTGCTACTACTGGTATTACTATTGCGATGGCTGGGGATATTGCTACTGGTACAAGTATTGGTACTATTGTTACTAAGATTTTTTTAAAGCCGGTCATTTTGAACCGGCTTTTTTTTTAATACAGGTAGCTGACACAACGCAACTAAATTACCCGCTACAGGGTATTGGCAGGCCGGCCCTATTGTTATAACTTTCTGCATTAATTTACAATGCAACTAAACCATTTATTTCCCCGACCGTTATTTCCCACGCTTTCACCACTAAATATTAAGTTATGAAACTGAAATTCTTGTTCCTGCTTTTGATCCTGGCAGCTACTGAAATGCAGGCCCAAACCAAAAAGCTTGCACTCATTTTCGCCATTGGCAATTACCCTGAATCAGGCGGATGGTCGGGTATTTCAAGCCTGAGCGATGTGCCGTACATAAAGGCAGCCCTTCAAAAGCAGGGTTTTGAAGATATTAATGTTGTACAGGATGCCGCTGCTACCAAAGCCGGCATCACAAAAGCCATGGAAGCCCTGATCGCAAAGGCACAAAGAGGTGATGTAGTGGTGATTCATTTCTCTTCACATGGAGAACAGGTAGCCGATAATAATAAGGATGAAACAGACGGTTTTGATGAGACCATTGTATCATATGATGCTATTCATCCCCGGTTATCAACCAGCTTTGAAAAAGACCAGGCCAATTACTTCCGGGACGATGAATTTGGTGCATTGATCAGCCAACTCCGGGGCAAACTCGGTAAAGATGGCGATGTGGTGGTATTTATGGATGCGTGCCATTCAGGGAGTGGCACACGTGGAGCAGCTAAAGTAAGGGGTGGTCAACCTCCTTTTGTTCCCGGTGGATTTGATATGTCACAGTTTCAGCCAATTGATACGGCGGGGGTATTTAAAGAAGCTCCAACTGCCAATACAGGAATTGATGCTGGAGTTGGTATGGCCACTTATGTAGTTATTTCAGCCGCCCGGGCCGAGGAATTAAATTCTGAGACCAAAGACGATGCAGGTAAAGGTGTTGGATCACTAACCTATGCCATCAGTAAAGCGTTTGAAAATCTCGATACGAAAACCAGTTATCGTTCTCTCTTTTCGAAAATATTGGGTATCATGAACAGTAAAGTACCCAAACAAAACCCGGTACTGGAAGGGAATGGTATTGACAGGTCATTATTCGGGGGACAATTCGTACCACAAAAATCTTATGTAGAGATCAGCAAACTGGCTGGAAAACTTATCAGTGTTAAATCCGGCTTATTATCCGGATTAGATATAGGAGCCAAAGTGGAAGTATATCCAGCCGGAACCAATGATCCGGAAAAGGCAAAAGCCAGTTTGATCGCATCCGGAAAAGTTACAAAAGCCAGTAATTATGCTTCTGATATTACATTGGATAAAGTTCCCGCCATTAAATTACCGGCTGATGCCTGGGTATTTGTTACCATGCCGGTTTTTAAAATTAGCCCGATTGTTATCCAGGTAGAAACAACGAAATCAAGAGGTGCAGAAAAAGTTCCTGTGTTTGAAGAATCGGATGTTCTTCGTATAAAAAATGGCCTGAAGGATATGCCCCTGGCCAGTTTCAAAGGAGCAGCTGAATTACTCCTCGTAAAAGGTGATGTAGTCGACTCATTGAAAATAGCATCTAACGGCTTTGTGTACAATACAGTCAGCCAGACCGATATCAGTGAATTAAAAGATGCGATTCAAAACTATGCACAGTATAAACTGTTACAGAATGAAATAAAAAACCCGGAGATGAAGTTTGAAGTTAAACTGGTACCGATCATCAATGGTAAAGCCGATACGGCCAATATCGATTTAAAAATGGTAAACGGTATCCTGGAGTTCAATCAATCTGACTCTGTAGCTCTTTGGGTATCAAATAACAGCAGCCGCCCCATCTATTTTAATATCCTTGATATGCAGCCCGACGGAGTCATTAACCCGGTGGCCCCTAATGCAGCCAACAGTATCTATTCACGTGATTTAAAAGTTGACCGGGGTGTTTCAGGTTTTATCCTGAAAGACTATTTTCTGACGATTAGTCCTCCTTACGGTATGGAAGTGTTTAAAGTATTTGTTTCTTTCGATGAAATAAACATGGAAATGATCGCCACTACCCGGGGTGCCAATGCAAGAGGAAACCTGAACAGCTTCGAAGGGCTGGTCAAAAAATCCTTTGGCGCTACCCGGGGTGCGACTGGAAATGTAAAAGCGTCGGAAGGTGCCACATTTAATATTCCCTTTCGGATCGTGGAAAAGTAAGCTTAAGAAAAATTGGACGATAAAAATAAGCATGGTAGAAACAGGAATCTGTTGAGTGTTCCTGTTTTTCTTTACTGTCTAAAAACAGGTTACAGCCATAACAGGAACATCCTGGCTATAACCGGTAATTGGTAAAGCGATATTTAAAAAAAATCAAATGAGTCCGTTGAGAAATGCAGGTTTTTTTTTAGTACTGTTACTGAGTTTGGCTACAACAGCACAGGTGCCCAAACTGATCCAGCCTGAAGGACATATCAGCGGTATTGATATGCTCGAATATAGCCCCGATGGAAAATACATCGTGACAGCCTCCCGAAGCCGTGACGACCGTATTGCCAGAGTATGGGAAGTGGCATCGGGGAAATTGGTCTATAATCTTTCCGAGCACATGAGCCAAATAAGGAAAGTCCAGTTTAGTGCAGATGGTCAGTATATTTTAACCCACGCTATTGTACCTTATTTATGGGATTTTAAAACAGGCACACTGGTTACCCTCGTAGATTCTGTCAGGGTAGCCGATATCTCATTCAGCCCCGACGGGAAATCCATCGTCTATTCAAGAGAAGAAGAGGATTCACTGGTTATATGGGATGTGGCATCAAGGTCCAGGATAAAACTGATCGGAAGCAGCAATGAGTACGATAATATCAGCTATAGCAATGATGGAAAAAAACTGGTTAGTTATATTTATTTTGGAGGGGATAGTGGTGATTCCTCAACTATACAGGTCTGGGACATTGCCAGCGGCAGTAAAATAATTGAACAAACCTGCGAACGAGGATCTTTTAAAAAGGCCAGCTTTAGCCATAGCAATAAGATGGTAGCCGTCAATACAACCGCCCAAATTTACTTGTTCGATCTTGAAAAGGGTAGCAGGATAACGCTCTTTGAGTATGACCTGAAAGATACGGATCACGCAGTTTTTAGTGCCGGCGACGATAAGTTGATTTATACCTATAAAAACACCGTGCATGTTTGGAGCATCCGGGATGATTCAATGGTAGTGGAAACTGAAGAAAGAGATGTCTGGTTAACGGCGATGACATTGTCGCCGGATAGTATGAGCCTGATCGCAATAGATAATGAAGGGTTTCTTCTCGTCTATGACAGCAAAACGGGCGAAAAAAAATTGGAGAAAAGAGTGCATCCGGCTACTGCAAATGGATTGACCATCAGCCCCGATGGCAAACAACTGGCAACCTTCAGTTATGATAACACGGTTTCAATTTTACGAACGGGAGATTTTGGTTTACAACGCAGCATCACAGGTTCTGGTAGCGGGTTAAGGAAAGTACTCTTTACTTCCGATAGTACCAGGATGATTGCAGCAGATAATAATTACCGGATACGAATAACCGAAGTGGCTTCCGGGAAATTACTTCATACCTTATCTGGCCACAGCAACGAAATTGCCGATTTTCAGATAACTCCTGATAGCAAAATCTTAATTAGTAACGGATACGATTCCTCTTTGCGTATATGGGATATTGAAACGGCCCGGGAGCTTTATTCCATAAGAGCCACCAGCTATCATTTTTATAATTTCGCTATTCATCCATCAAGTAGTTCTTTTGTAGCCTGGGAGGCGCTGGATAACAAAATATCTTTTTGGGACCTGGAAAGCGGTAAACTCAAAGCAACACAGACTGTAACGTCAACCAGTTACACGGCTCATGCTATGCAGTATTCTCCGGATGGGAAATATTTATTACTGAACGAAGGCGGAGATTTGCAGGTAAGAGATGGCTTAACAGGTAAATTGATAAAAAACTTACCAGGGTCTAAATCGGCGATTACAAAAATAGATGTTAGTGCAGATAGCAGGCTGGTGGCAGCGGTAGCTGATTCGATCGTCACTGTTTGGGACATCGCTACCGCAAAAAAAATGATCAGCCAGAAAGGCATTACAGCGCCCTATTATAATAAGTCCCTGGCCGCTCCTTCACATAATGCAGTTCAGTTCAGCCCTGACGGGAAACAGCTTGTAGCAGGTTCAGACGATGCAACGGCCAAAATTTTTGATGTTAAAACGGGTAAGCAAACAATGATGTTGGATAGTGTTCATTACCGTAGCATTGTGAATGTATTTTTCACCAGCGATGGAAAGAAAATTATAACACTCGGAAAGGAAGGGTTTGCCACTATCTGGGATGCAGCAACCGGAGATCCTTTGCGGGCTATTGGCAGTTTTTCTGAAGATATCGCTGACATAGATTTGCATCCTGACAATCGCTACCTGGTAATGGCGGCCGGCAGTAGCCTGGGTCTTTATAATATTGACAGCAGAGCTTTATTATACAAAACATTTTTTGTAAACGACAGGGACTGGTTGGTGGTAGATTCTGCTCAAAGGTATGACGGTACAGAAGGGGCCCGTAAACTTTTATATTTTACCTGTGGTACGGAGATCATTGAACTCGATCAGTTAAAAGACCAGTTATGGGTGCCTGACCTGGGAGCAAGAATAACCAAGCAGGAAACTATCAGCAGTAAGTCATTGAAGGAGCTTGATATTTGCGGGCTCACGCCGCAAATTGAAAATCGTTCCGTTTCAACGGGCTATCATTATATTATCACACCCCGTCGTGGTGGACTGGGCGAAACGATCCTGCTGGTAAATGGAATTGAGGTACGCAGATACAACAGTTCTCAACTGGAGAAGAACGGCAACTCCTATGAATTAAAAATCAGTAAAGATGACCTGAAAGATTTATTGATCGACGGCCGGGAAAATTCGGTTATTGTAAAAGCCTATACGAATGGGAATAGCATTTCATCCCGCGGGGTTATTATTAATGAAGACAAGACCAAAATGGCTGCAGCCGCACCCAATCTCTATGCGGTGATGGTGGGCATCAGTGATTATAAAGGGAATGAGCTGGATCTGAAGTATGCCGCCAAAGATGCCACGGATATCTCTGCAACGCTGGGTAATGCAGCCCGGAAATTATTGAACACTGACGGGAAAGAGCATGTTTTTATGTATAACTTAACTACGGCCGCTGACCGGTATCTTTTACCGGAAAAAAATAGTATTAAAAAAACATTGGAAGAGATTGGTAAAAAAGCAACAGCCAATGATATACTCCTTTTGTTTTTTGCCGGGCACGGCGTAATGGAAGGGGAGAAGAAGCAGTTTTATTTTCTTACTGCTGATGCTTCAAAAACATCAGCAGCTGAAGCGGTAAAAGATGTAGGTATCAGTACCGCCGAACTCACCGAATGGATAAAACCACAAACCATCAAAGCCCAAAAAAGGATATTGATCTTTGATGCCTGCAACAGTGGCCAGGCTATCAAGGATTTTGTACAGTTGGGAAACGGGGATCAAAATTACCTGGCTGCCCGTAATGATGATAAGGCCCAGCAGGTAAAAGCCATTGATAAACTGAATGAAAAATCCGGTTTGTTCATTTTATCGGCTTCTGCCAGTAACCAGAATGCCTATGAAATGGGAAGGTATTCGCAGGGCTTGCTGACCTACTCTCTATTAAAAGCCATTAAACAGCAACCGGATATTTTAGATGATGGCAAGTATTTAGATGTTAGTCGTTGGTTTAATGCAGCAGAAAAAACCGTGACCGAATTATCAAAAGAAAGCGGTGCCCGCCAGGAGCCGCAAATTGTTACCAATACTAATTTCAGTATCGGGATCGTAGATGATGAAGTAATGGCAAAGATCAACTTGCCCCAGGAAAAACCTTTATTTGCGGCCAGCAATTTTCAAAACAACGATGAGGCAGTGGCCGATGATGACCTCGAATTAAGTAAAATGATCAACCTGCAATTAAGCGATATAGCAACCAGGGGCACTGACAGCAGGATTGTATATGTTACGGCCACCAATTCTCCCGATGCATTTACGTTGAGTGGACGGTATGAAATAAAAGGTACTGCCATTACAGTGAAAGTGAATATCAAACAGAAAAAGGAAATCAAATACCGGTTTGAAGTTAATGGCACAACAACTAAACTGGGTGAACTGGCAGTGGAAGTGGCCGCTAAGGCTGCCGGAATGGTGAAATAAAGAAAACTATTTACCGGCTTTGAAAATTTCATCAGCACATTTAAGTAAATAGACGTAAAATAGGTGATTTTTTGGGGAGGGATAAAGCAAAAACCTCCTTTGCGCAAGCTTCGGAGGGTAAGGCGGAGAGAGAGGGATTCGAACCCCCGGACCTTGTGAGTCAACGGTTTTCAAGACCGCCGCATTAGACCGCTCTGCCATCTCTCCGGGTGCAAAATAAACGTCTCAACACCTATCTTCCAAATAATAATCCTGCATCAACTAATTTCGCAGTAAACCATTTTCATTGAAGCACTTAAAAGCGCTGAATAAATATTTCTGGAAATACCGTATCCGCCTCGGAATAGGGATCGTGTTTGTTTTCCTGTCCAACTATTTTAACGTACTCTCACCACAGGTTACCGGCTTTGTTATTGATTTTGTTCAGCAGTTGTTCCCTGGTTACCAGGCTCCCAGCAATCCTCCCCGCTATGATGCCCTGGTCAATGCAATAACCGGCTGGATAACCGGTCCGGGTCATGGCTGGTTGAAAATAGTGGCACTCTGTGGTATAACTATTTTGCTGCTGGCACTCGTAAGGGGTTTCTTTTTGTTCCTGATGCGGCAAACGATTATCGTCATGAGCCGCCACATTGAGTACGATCAGAAGAATGAGATATATAATCATTACCAGCAATTGGATACGGCTTTTTATAAAACACATAGTACCGGCGACCTGATGAACCGGATCGCCGAAGATGTGAGCCGTGTTCGCCAGTTTACCGGCCCGGCCATTATGTACCTGGCCAACCTGGTAGCTATTATTTCACTCAGTGTATTTTTTATGGTGAAAAGAGATGCGGAACTAACCTTGTACGTACTGGCACCATTACCCATTTTGGCTATTACCATTTATTTTGTCAATAACACGATCAACAAAAAAAGCGAACAGATACTGGAGTCCTTGTCAAACCTTACTACCAATGCCCAGGAATCTTACTCCGGCATACGGGTCATCAAATCCTTTGTACAGGAAAAAGCCATGCTGGGCTTTTTTACAAAGAATAGCGAAGAGTATAAAAAAAATGCCATTGGCCTTGCTAAAGTAGAGGCGATTTATTTTCCTTCTATTACTTTCCTGATCGGTTTAAGCACTTTGTTAACCATAATGATCGGCGGGTTGCACCATATTGCCAACCCCGAAAAGACCAACCTGGCTACTATTGTGGAGTTTGTCATGTATGTGAATATGCTGACCTTCCCGGTGAGTGCAATTGGTCTTACAGCCAGTATGATACAACGGGCGGCGGCCTCACAAAAAAGGATCAATGAATTCCTGGAGACACCCTCTTCTATTCAAAATCCGGCTAAA
>Ga0163155_10001924_pt1 | contig 24089 bp, 19 predicted proteins | sample OliLakLV19SP4G1_FD_148611 | JGI IMG/M metagenome (GOLD analysis project Ga0163155, IMG submission 148611) | Freshwater microbial mat bacterial communities from Lake Vanda, McMurdo Dry Valleys, Antarctica - Oligotrophic Lake LV.19.SP4.G1 | ecosystem: Environmental > Aquatic > Freshwater > Lake >... | reverse complement strand
CACGTCGTTGAAGGCACAAAATCGCGATGTCTGGGATTTCCTTGCGCTGGTTTGTCAGGCCGCAAGATTTAACCGACCTATGCCTTCTCTGATTCCCCTTAAACCATTAACTCCTTGAAGGGTTACGTGTGGACAAAGCTAGTTGATAGCCGAGAGTACAAGCTTGTTATCTTTCCTGATGGCTCTGTATCAGCTCAAAAGACTGTAGGATCAGGGAGCGTTCAGCGAATACGAGATTATTGCAAGCAGTCTCTTACTCTCTCCGAGTTTAAGAGGTTTTTTGAGGATCGCTAGATGAAGCGCAAAGTAAAAAACAATCGAGAGGAATACGTATCTAGAGTATCGCTTCGTCATCCAAAAAGTGAGCAGAGTCAGTGTGACGAAACTGTCGAAACCAAAACTACTGAACCTGATAGATATTCACAGGCTGTAATAGAAGAAGATTGGTATATAAATTTCAGGATAGTTGACAAAAAGGCATGATAACCAGTTTTACCTGAATGCCTCAATGTAGTTGATGAATTTCACCCAATAATAAGTGGCAAACGTCTATATAGTCCTCCAAGGCTGCAACCGATCACTGTTTAAATATCCTAGCAATCGCAGTCGAACAACCCAATGCACACCGACCGTCGAGAGGTTATCTGCTGAGCGTTCAAGTTTATCTGCGGCGGGTTAAGTGAACCGTTAGGCTAACAGTCGATAGAGGAGCGACATGGAACAAAGAGTCAGTGATTGGAGTACGTGGGAGAAATTCAGGGATGCTCAGCAAGAGATTCTTTTACCTGCTGGTCAAGTTGCCCACATCCCTGTCTCTGTGCGGTATATTGACGTAGGAGAAGTTCGGCAAGGCACGATCTTATTGATGCATGGAATCCCGACATGGGGATATCTTTACCATGCAGTTATCCCAACATTAGTAGGGGCTGGATATCGGGTTTTGGCTCCAGACTTTCTGGGTCATGGATGGTCTGATCGCCGCGATCGCTTTGATCGATCCTTTCAAGATCAAGCGCGCATGATAAGTGCCCTTCTGTCGGCACTTAAATTAGAATGCGTTGATGTTGTTGGGCACGATACTGGCGGTGCGGTTGCTCTGATTCTAGCGATCGAGCATCGAGACTGTGTAAATCGTCTTGTAATCTCAAATTCAGTCTGCTACGACAGATTTGACGATGATATGCTCGACTTTGGACACCCTTTAAGGTGGAAAAATCGTCCAATAGCAGATTTAGTTAAAGCGCTCGAAGAAAGCCTTGCAGCAGGTCTTTCCGACCAAACCCGACTTACAGATGAATTTCGGCAAGGCATTATTGCCCCGTGGGCTAGTGAAGAAGGCAAGCTAAGTCTGCTTCGCAATGCCTCTGCGCTCAATGCTAATCAGACGATGGCGCTGGTCGATCGTCATGGAGACATTTCTGCTCAGACAATGATCCTGTGGGGAATGGATGACCCTTGGCAGAAATCGGAAGATGGTAAGCAATTAGCTCAAGAAATTCCTGGTGCTGTCTTCTGCGCAATTAATGGAGCTTCGCATTGGGTGCAGCAAGATGCACCAGAAAAGTTCTGTACAGCATTATTGGAGTTCTTCGCCGTCGCGCCTAGCAATCGCACTGCACCGGAACGTCCTACATATGGCTAGTTAAGTTGCAAATGCTATTTGCGTCCAGTGAGTGCAATCGTTATGCCGCAAGTCCTCGGTTTGGGTGTATTTGAAGCTTGACTGTTAATGTCCAGAGTTAAGCTACCTTAAATTCGTTGCTGGGAAGACATTTTTAGTTTGTTGATGAGGCGATTAGAGATTGGAGTGACTCTTATTCATCGTCGAGTTGAAGAAGCCCGCCAGGGAATCAATCCGACTGTAATTTGTCGGGTTGCATCGGGCTGGGTCGTGCTTGGTGATGTTCAGTTCTTGCAGGGTTACTCACTGTTGCTGCCCGATCCGGTTGTTCCAGATCTGAATGCCTTAACAATGGAGCAGCGCATAACCTTCTTACAAGACATGACGGTTTTGGGTGATGCTTTGCTTGAAGTCACTGGTGCAGTTCGCATCAACTATGAAATCTTGGGTAACAGTGAAGCTGCACTACACGCCCATGTGTTTCCGAGGTATGCAACTGAGCCAGAAGAGAAACGACAAAAGCCAGTATGGTTTTATGATCGCAAAAGTGCGCCTCCATTTAATCTACAGCAGGATCAAGTATTGATGGGTAAGATTGCGACAGCGATTAAGCAGTATCAGAAAATTGTCTAGAGATAACGGCAACATAATCAGCACACTACATTTCAGCAACCGAAGTTCTTCAACTCGATGAACTCCGGTTTTTTGGCGTTTAGCTTTGCCGCCTTGTAGAGAATCTCCCTTAGCGCGACCAGCTCCACCCATTGCAGGGTTGCGATCGCCAGATTTGCTTGAAGCTCGCATCTGTAGCTATGAATGTACCTTTCGCACTACCTGTGTGGATCGCATTTTGGGCAACAATATTTGTCCGAACTGTGGTGGTGGCTTGATGCCGTGACCGATCAGGCCATCAAAAAGCTGGAAAGACGGCAATTATCTTGACAACGACCCGGCGAGTACTAAGGTTAAACATAAGCCAGTGAATCTAGAGGCGTATGCAGAGCTTGTAGCTGCAATTAATAGTTTGTTTCCAGAAGAGAAGTAGCGCGATCGCTGCCCAGTGGAACAACAATATTGCCAATTAGTACAACTATGAACCATATCGTCATTGCTCTCGGGTACGCCTTTTGCTGGGGAGTGGGGGTAACGCTAACAAAAATCGCCAATGATTGGTGAACACCCCAGCCTCGCTCAATGGACTGGGGGTTCATTAGTAGTTGTGTCATCCTATTGCGCTAGCAGGTTGAAACCCACGTAGGCAGTTTTCTCTCCAGCCACGCTTTTGCAATTGGTCTATCCTGCGCGTGATGTTGGAGTAACCGTTGAATGCCTTATCAACGAGTTCATTGCTCAGGCAGCTATTACTTATGCAAACTACTAATATTAATTTGCTCATCTTTCGTTGCAGTACCATAGTAGATTCCTCTACCATTTGTGCCAATAAAAACTAAGCCAAATTTTTGCTGACTGGCCTCAATAGCATTAGGCTGGTTACCAATCGGTCTATTGTTATCATTAATCCGAGTCCAAGTTTTGCCCCAGTCTAAAGAGCGAAATATACCCTCTCCCATGTCAGCAACTTTTCCATAAAGATATAATGCTGGAATGATAGAATCTTGAGCCGATTTTCCAAAGTCAAATAGATAGGCTTGCTCTACACCATCTAGCTTAGAAAATGTTTCACCCCCATCTTTTGAACGATAGATGCCAAGTTTGTTTAGACTCAGCCAAATTTCTCCTTCTACGCCTGGAACTGTTTTAAGAGATGACCATTTTACGCTTGGAAGTGAGTCATTAACTAGATAGAATGAGGCACTGCCATTACTGCTACGAAAAACTTTTCCACTAGTACTGTCGTAGTAATAAAACGTTTTGCTATCTACGGCATCTGCTGTCAGGGGTTGAGACCAATTCCAGGGTCCTTTGATCCCATTCGGTAATCCTGATACCAACTGCCAGGTTATGCCCCCATCAGACGTATACAAGGGCTGCCCGTTGCTAACAATGATGATAAAGACATTAGGTTCGGTGGCCGCTACTGCAACCCGTAAGGGCATTATTCCAGATGGAAAGGAGGAAAATGATCGCCAAGTCAAGCCACCATCAATAGAAGTCGCCCCAGTGTAGGTTGAATTCCAACGATTACCTCCAACGCGCACCATCCTTAAAGGATTAGCTGCACAATAGGCGATACTGTAAGTGTCTTGAAAAGTAGGCCCTCTATGGCCAAAGCTATTTGAGGGATAGGCATCTAAACCATTGCCGTGAAAAAATCCATCTACGTCAGCAACTCCACTGAGCAAAAGTGCTCCTTCAGGTGGGGATACTAGCGTAAACGTGACGATTTCTTCATGCCCTTGCACATAATTAGTCCATGTCACTGGATTAACGTTAATATTCTTTGTTTGCCATACGCCGTACCAATCTGTAAACCATACTCGGCCTGTACTCTGTGGGTCAAACTCAAGGGCAGCAATATGATTTGCAAAAAACCGATTAGGCCACCAGGGGACTGTATTTTGGATAGATGATTGCTTCTCGACCCAGCTCAAACCTCCATCAAGAGATTGATAAATTTTAGTTTTTTCTATCCCTTCCTGAGCAACTAAAATTTCGTTTGAGTTAGTCGGATTAATAGTCAAACCATTAAATCCTTGATCTGAGTGCGCTGGCGTAATATCACTCCAACGTTCGTTTTTGTATTTGCTGACTTTGGGAGTATCGCTACTGGTGATGTACAGAGTATCGTGATCGGCGATCGCCATCCGATTAACTTTTTGTAGACTTCCCGTCAATTTGCGCCAGGTAATACCAGCATCAGTAGACTTATAAATTCCATCTCCATAGGAATTTGCATAGATTAATCCAGGCGATTCTTTACTAAGAACGACTGAAAGGATGCCAATCCCATCTCTAGAAGAGCCTGGAAAAGAATCTACTTTACTCCAAGTGACTCCTGCATCTTCTGACTTCCATAGACCATCTTGTCGTGAGCCAAAAAAGACAAGGTTAGAATCGATCGGGCTAACCACAAGTCTCTCTCCTACAGAGCGTTTGTGTTCATTACTACCCATCGGTAAATCAAGATTCAGCTTTGTCCAATCTTGACCATAGTTGGTTGACTTAAAAAGAGAACCCGGGGCATCTCGTAAATATTTTCCGGCTGCGATGTAAACAACCGCAGGATTGTTGGGGTCAAGTGCCAGCGCTTCACCGCCATAGTAGTTACTCTGCTCTAAAGGGAAGTGATCGGTGAGGGGAATCCACCGTTGGTCAATTGGGTTCCAACGGTAAAATCCACCTATGTCTGTTTTGACATAAACAAGATCTGCCTGTCGCGGATGGAGATAAATTCCCGTGACGTAACCACCGCCGCCAAGAGCAACATTTGTGCTTCCGATGTCATTAGTTCTATGGCTTTGTGAGAGAGTGAAAAATTGAGAAAAATCAGGGTTAGGAATATTCCTGATACTTGCAATGATGTGAATAGGATGAATTTGATTAACTAACAATAATGTAAATAGCACCACAAAACCGGGTAACACCAAATTCAGTGCCCGATTCCATAGAAATCTTCTGTGCACCTCACAGAGAAAAAAGAATCGATTATAGAGTTGCGTCAGGAATAGTCTCACAGTTAAGTCAGAGTGAAGAACAGGTACCTAATATCACAAACAGCTGAGCTATAACCCCAGATTCAAAACATCATTTAGTTTTATCAAGCCTATTCAATTCGATGCTTCCGATTGATTTTTGTTATCCCCAAGCATAAGTTACCTAAACTGGCTGTAAAAAATTCTTTGTCTTTGGATTGCTCCCGTTACTGATAAAATAAAGGCTTCAATTTGTCGGTAAAAAGAGCGAGGCATAAGCCAAAGTAAATAAGCGCCTGTGCAGGTCATAACTGTAGAGGGAGGTTCTTCAAGCAGAAGCTGCCAGTGAGTCATTAGAGCACGATTAATCAACTTTACAGCTGTCTGCCCTTCTTGAATTCGGATCGCTTTTCGGGCCAAATACTTGAGTTCATAAGCCATGGAAGTCTTTTTCCATGGAGCAATGGCTTCTGAATTATAGGACTCCAGCTTGTCAAGAATTCCCTCCCAAGCCTCCACCTTCTTTAATAGATCGGATGAAACCCCTCCAGCAGTTATGCGATATAGGGTCAATGGCTCAGGCATTCCCTCAATTTGCCAATCTGTTTGTAGAGCAATTCGCAGTAAACATTCGATATCCTGCGACATCCGAAGGTGCTCATCAAAATAACATTTTTCGGTATAACCATGAAGATCATCTTGAAACTCGATATCCTTAAACACCTGTCTTCGATATACAGCAGCAGAACCATTACCTAAAGGATTTCCGCGCAATAGATGATAAACGGTTAACCCTTTTAGAGGTGGCATATTGTAGTTGTTTAGAGACTTTCCCTCCTCATCAATAAAGGAAGAACGACTAAAGCTAACTCCTAAGGCTGGTAAGCTTTCTAGATGATTGATATGTTTTTCCAACTTGTCTGGAAGCCACAAATCATCACCATCTAGAAGCGCAATATATTCTCCCCGAGCATGGCGTATTCCGGTATTTAATGCTCCAGAGGGACCCCGATTCTCTTGCTGGATAATTCTAAGACGTGGATCGTTAAATTGCCGACAAATTTCAACACTACGGTCAGGAGAAGCATCATCAATAATTAAAACTTCAAGTTTTTGATAGGTCTGATCGAGAACTGATTGTACAGTATCAGCAATATAGCGTTCGACTTTATAAATTGGAATGATAACTGAGATTTTTTCCATTTGTCAAGCGCTCCTAGTTTACGGATATATAAGACTCATACGGACGTTGCACGATTCATCGCACGTAGCCTGCTGATTTTCTGAAGAAGCTTGCTGGCAAATTTAGGAGAAAGTAGCTTAATCAAGACTAGTTTAATAACTAGAGCTTGAGCCTTTCTATTAAGCAAAGTCTTAGGATATAAGCGGATCGCTTTTTGTAATTTTTGCTGCGCCATTTTTGCTCCTTCGGTACCAGGAACGTAGATTAAAGACAACTGCGCTAAAAACCGATATTCAATCGACAGACTTTCATTTTCAAGATGCTGTAAGTTTAGTGGTGCAGCTTTGAATGCTCGTTCGTGAACGATTAAATGATTACGTTCCATAACATCAATTTTAGAAGACATGGCTCCCAATGACTGACGGTAAAGAATCTGCGGTTTAGGAACAACAGCAAATTCCCAATGAGGGACTACACGTAGCCAGTAGTCCCAATCTTCACAGGACGTAAGAGTAGAGTCAAATTCACCAGCAGCGGCGATCGCGTCTCGACGCAACATTGCATTAGATCCACTGGCAATAAAGTTATTTAGCAACAGCTTGTCATAAACATTTCCTTCATAAGAAACAAATGTTCCAGGGTGAAAGTATTCTCCGTTAGCATCCATGACAGTTGTCCAACTGTAGGCAAGTCCTGCTTTAGGGTTGTCTTGTAAAGCTTTAATTTGCAGCTCTAACTTATCGGAGGTCCAGAGATCATCAGCATCAATGAAGGTAATATATTCCCCAGTAGCGTGAGCTATACCTCGATTGCGGGCAGCGGATAACCCACCATTGCTGTAGGAAAAAATCTTAAGGCGTTGGTCTTGTATTGTGGAGAGTAGCTGCATACTCCGATCGGTAGAACCATCATTGATGACAATCAACTCGAAATCTGTAAAGGTTTGATTTTGAACAGAGGCGATCGTTTCTAAAATAGTGCGTTCGCCATTATAAACAGGTATTATGACCGTTACAATTGACATAGATTTAGCCCTTATACAACTTCATTAATGATTTCAGTCAGCGTTCATGATGCTTTAATCAAAGGATCACTATGATGTGAGCTAAACACATAACGGCCAGCCCAAATGATGAGTATGGGCATAATGAGAATATGAGTAAGCAGTACTGCAACAGCAACACCAAACGTATGCCAATGGACTCCAACAATGAGCGCTAGAGCAAAAATTACTGTGAAAACTAGAGAAGATTTTAAGAATAGGTTAGGCTTTCCAATTGCTGTCAGAAGTTGATAAGTAGCCAGGTAAAATGGGCGAGGAATTGCTGACAAACAAATTAAAATTAGAACAGGAATCGCAATCTTCCATTTTTCTCCAAATATAATTGGAACATAGAAAACAGCCAGACTAGATTGGAGAAAAACAGATGGAATGATAATGCAAGCAATCGTTTTGAGACTTTCAAAATAACGTTTCTTAAGCTGATGTAAATCCCATCGCACCGCACATAGATGAGGGTATAAAGCTGTTGTAATCGCATTGGTAATACTCAGGCTAATTCCTAGCCCCGCATTAAACGCAAAATAATATATACCAAGTTCCTGAACTCCTAGGAACCGACCCACTATTAGATAATCTAAGTTATCTCTCAATGTGTTTAAAAGCGATCCAGCTAAAATGCTTGTACCAAAGCTTGTAATTTCTCCCCATCGCTCTGTTGTAAATCTTTTTTTGGGTCGCCAGGAATGACAGTTCAAACTCACAATGACCCCGACTGGAATCACTAGGAGCCTGGGCAAAACAATAGCCCACATGCCCATACCTAAAACCGCAAATAATGCAGTTAAAATGCTAGCTGTAGAAAGCTGAATTACATTGGTTGCCGCTGTAATCTTCAATCTATTTTCTCTTTGGATTAAAAGCGATTGGATTCTCCCAAAAGGAGTCACTAGGTAAACAGTGGCCAGAACACAAAGTGGAATAATAATACGACTATCGTGATAAAACCAAGCGACAGGAAAAGATATCAGGCACTGAAATAAAAACAACCCAAGACAGACTAGCCAATTTAAACAATACGCACCATTGCAGGTAGATTCGAGGTCTCCCGCTTCTGCTTGAATGACTTTAGCGCCGATTCCAAACCGAGTAAAGACTTGAGTAAACTCATAGCTTGTTAGAACTAAAGCGGCTAAACCAAAGTCATAAGGAGTCAAAAAACGAGCCAAAATCACGGTTGTCAGTAGTCGAAAAACTCTGTTGATGGCTTCTGCCCCCCCTAGCCAACCTAAGTTACGAATAAATTTACTGCCTAGTTTTTGCTTAACTCTGCCAATTGACTTAGATAAAATAACACTGAATTGCATAATTAATTATTCAGCTATCTTTGCTGTAATATTGAGGGGAAGTTTTTCTACAAATGCAATTCCTATCACCACTAAACCAGGCCAGAAAAGGTAGGCTAAAACTTCCAGGTTTTCACCGAGTGAATAGCAACAGAGCAGTAATAAGATACTCAATCCAACCTGAGCTACTTCATTTTTTTGAGCCTTAATTATTAGGTCTATTAAGCTACAAACCATTGGGATGATAAATGCAACTAATCCGACAATGCCTCTGAGAAATAGAAGAGAAAAAATAGTATGGTGGGAGCCAATGGGCATGTATTGAACTAGATGAGGACCTATTTCTACCACACCATGTCCCCAAATTGGAGCCTCAGTCCACCAGCGTCGAAGAGCGATGCGCTGTAGCGCTTCACGAACTTGACTAGAGTCAGCCCGAGCTGCTCTAAAATTTTGCCAATATACGTTTATCCAGCCCATGAGAATTGGAGCGATAATGCCCGTCAGGGTAGATCCAATCCCTGCCAAAATCAGAAAAGATGGTTTTGCAAGTTTTGTTAACCCCCAAGTAAGCAGCAAGACAACAACCACAAACAGGGTCGCCATGCGTGATTTGGAAAGGTAGATCAAGGCACAGCTGCCCACAATTCCACTCCATCGCCATCTGGAGTTTTTTTCTTGCAAAACCATGAAGAAGTACACGTTACCCATTAATCCAGTAGCTGGTCCCCAAGGTGCAAAAAAGGGCCAGCGAACGCCACCTTCTGAATCAATGGTGTAAAGTCTAACCTGAAAAAATAAATCTCCCGCCCCTCCAAGAACCTTGAGAGGTGATACGTAAAGTACTGTTGGCAAATGTACTAGATAGGCTAAGTAAAGAAAAGGAGCCAGTACTAGAGAGCAGAGACAAACAACGCACGCTCCTCTATACAGAATTTGAGGACGGATTTTTAGACATCCAATTAGGGGGAAGATGGCCATCAGCGCCCATCCCTTCAGCCATCCCACACAAGACTTAATGGTCGCGATCAGACTCATGCCAAAGTCATGATGACCTATTAAAAGAGCCAGCAGCATTGCCAGCATTCCTGCAACCCATGTCCAGACTGTCCAGGGAATGATGATTCTCTCTGCCGCTGGCGTGGCGTCGGTCTGTTCCCATAGCTTTTTACCCAAGTAAACCAGCAGGATCAATGCGATCGCCGGACCCAAAATATATAGTCCACCAATAAGATAGACGCCGTAAGTTGCGACTAAAGAGTACCAAATGACAGACTCAGGAAAGTTTTGAGGTTTCATTGGTGGGAATAAAATAAAGTATAGAGTGGAAATTTTTGCTGAAAATCTGTTTAGTTTTTGAACGAGTGAACAATCAAATCTAGTTCAGCACTGCTGGTGATGCTATTTCGATGACCTACAACCTTAGCGGGAACGCCAACCGCAATGGAATAAGGTGGAATATTTTGAGTCACAACGGCTCCAGCACCAATTACACTTCCCTGCGCAATGGTGACTCCATCCATCACTTTGACGCCACTACCCAACCAACAATCGTCCTCAATTACGATTCCTTTATAGCTGTGCCCTTGATCTTTGATATGGCGATGTGGATCGGTAAACTTATGGTTATTTGCAAAGATCCCGACATGGGGTGCAATCAAACAGAAGTTTCCAATTTTGATAGAGCGACCAGATAAACAGCTGTAAGGGCCAACAATAACACTCTCACCAATCTCGATGCAGCCACCTTCAACGCAGTGAACCTTAATATCAACTCCACGATTGATCCGAGTGCGATCGCCAATCCGAATTTTGCTGCACCGACCGACATTTCGAATTCGAACATCCCGGTCAATTTTGACTTCACTACCAAGTTCAATCAGATCAGCGTTTACAAGCTCAACCCCTGTTGAAATTTGAATAGAACGTCCTGCTCTTCCCAAAATGATGCGGTATAGTACCCTTCTAAGAAATGAGCCAGGGCGCTGTGGTATCCATCCGACAAAAGCAGTGATTAAAGATTCTCGAAAAGATAGAAGTTTAGAAGGAATAGCTTTTTTCATACTGAGAATTGCTCCTTTTCTAGTTAGGGTAATTTATTAAACTTAGTTGCCAGCTCATCCGTCCTAATTAAGTTGAAGCTGTAATTTTTCTGAGCATCTCAACGCTTTTTGATCAAATTGCGCCGCTAAAATGCTGTTGTAAAGTGCGATAGAATCAGCAGCCTCTAAGCTAATTGTTCTAACAGGTTTAATTCCATTACGAAGTTGCTGTACCAGCCCTAGATTCAACGCTAGATGTGCAAATGCTTCAGCCCAAGCTTTTACATCGGTCGGTGGAACCAATAGACCATCAACTTCGTGAGTCACCTTTTCGGCAACCCCTCCCAAATTAGATCCGACAACGGGAACCCCATGAGCGTGCGCTTCAACCACCACCATGGGGCCTGTCTCTAGCCACTGTGACGGCACAGCCAGTACATCAAATTGTGCCAGTGCAATCGGCACCTCTTCACGTTTTAGCTGGTGGGCAACTTTAATGCGTGGATCATTCCCAATACGGGCCATAACCTGTTCTTGATACTGTTTATTTTCCTCGGAGACACCGTGGATAATTAATTCAATCGGAATATCGTCAGGCAAACGCTTAATTGCTTCGACCAGAACATGTATGCCTTTAGTTGGGTGCCACCGACCTAAAAAGCCCACTCTCAACCAGCCAGTTTGCTTTTTGGAGTACGAAGCTTGCGGTAAAAGAGACTCGGAAATCCCGTGTCGCAATAAAAAAAGCTTCTCCTTAGGAATGCCATTCTTGAGGATTGCGTCATACACCCACTCGCTCATTGCAACAATTCGATCAGCATACTTTGCCATTTGTTGCAGCCCATCTATACGAGCAGCAACAAATGTCGGTACAGAGAGGGAGCGAAGCAAAGAACCCGAGATTGAACTAATTGGTTGAGGGAGTGTGCGGTCTAGACGATTTGCCATTTTTCCCGCTACTACACTAATGGGCATAGGCACTCGACTTAGATTTTGACTCATCGAAGCTGGTAAATATTTAGAAACACCACAACACCGACTGCATCTCACCACATCAATCTTTCCATCACAGGCTTCCTGTCCATTGAGCATCAGCGTACCGCGCTGACAGATAGGATGAGGCAACCGAATAGAGACAACGGTTCCCATTCCTAACTCTTTGGCAAGACGCAGGTGAGACAAACCACACTTTGGCATCCACTGGTGCTGGTGATAAATTTCTGCATCTTGCTGTCTCAACCAGCGTTCAAAATACTCAAAACCACCGTGAGGAGAAGCTCCATGATTAGGTTCTGCGTTGGGCGCAGGAAAAACGGGGTATCGATAGACTTCTGCGCCACCATAGTGGTAGCTACTTTCTGTAGAGTTATCTTGAGATGCAGCGACTTTGGCGTCTACTCCCTGAGCCTTTAATACGGGTAGCAACTCACTGAGGTGAGTTTGAATTCCTCCACAGTTATCTGGGAAATACCGAGCGACAGCTTGAATGGTTTTCATACATTAAGGATTAAGGAGCTAACCTACTATTCAGACATACAAGAAAGCTTGTTCGAAATAGTGTCTTCAAATCTCCGTCAAATCAGCGCTTCTTGTCGGACTAAAGAGTTTCCATCGGTATATTGCAGCGGACTACCATCCATATAGTCAGGAATAGGAGCACCCATCATCTTCAAGATGGTAGGAGCCAAATCAACCGCATGTCCTTCTGCCAAGCTAGAGCCTGGAACAATTCCGGAACCTTTGGCGATTACAAACCCTCTAGCTCGATGGGCACCAGTGCGGTTAAAAAACACAGGACCCATGCGACCATAGGTGGGGCTATCAACTATGTCTACTGCCCAGTCTTCCCAGATCACAACCAGGTCTGCATCAGGAAGTTTAGGATCGCAGTCAGTTGCATTTTGACGAGTGCGCACGATTTTTTTGACAACAGGTTGGCCAGTTCTAGGATCACTTAGCAGGTGGAGTTGCTCTATTAGCTGATCGCAAACAGCATGATACTCAGATGGAGGAACAATGCCATGCGCCTCTCTCCCTTGGAGATTGATGCGAATGTAACCATCAGAAAAACCAGGGATATAGAAGGCTTTCATTTGATTCCAGAAGGGCTGATACCACGCAGATGGATGTGAGCTAAACAACTCAGCTTGATTAAGCCCCCTAGCGGTCGCTGAAGCTTTATACAGCGTATTGAGATGGTTGTGCCAGCGACCAGGCGTGACTGAGGCTAATATCCTGAAAACTCTTGCAACTGGGTCTATATCGTGTTTGAGCGTGTGGAGCTGTTTGTACCAATTCTGTTTCGGATTTTTAGGCGTGATAGGAGCAGGTAAAGGTGCGCCTATCTTTTGCGATCGCAGCAAGCATTTACCTGGAAAGCTAAACCTGTAGAGAAACTCAGGCAGCATCACCATACTGAGCACATCAGTCGAATTAGAACCTTGCCCATGAGCAGAGAAAACAACGACCTGCGAATTGGTTGGAGCTTCAGCTAAAATCTTACCCAATGAGCGATCCACAGCTTCAAAAACTTCTAGCATCGGATCTTTAGCCACAAAATCTGGTTTGTAGAGCAGATGGTCAGGTTGACTCAGATGCCAGAGATAATGCTGGGCAGTGTGAGTTTCACCGATCACCGTCAGAAATAAATCCCAGGGTTCGCGCTGAAGCAAGTCTTTTGTAATCTCTGTACGGCGGGCAATGCCGACCTCAAGCTCTTGCTTAAGTTTGGCTACAGAACTTTGGTTATACCAATCAGATCGATCGTTGTGACTGAATGTATCAGCCGGATGATCGCCATATTTACTAATTAGTTCAGAAATCAGCTCTTGAGGTTGAGAATGACGAGGACCCATTGGGGCATGGGCACCCCAAGCTAATGCTTGTAGACCATTGACCTGGTCAACAAGAGTACTCTGTGGCAGGTCAAATACAGCAACTCGATGGCGACTTCCTACCGCATAAAAGGGAGGAAATTCAGCAAAATCATAGGCACCATATGCTCCTACCTTCTTGATTCTGTAGGTCTCTGGATTAAACTTAAACTTTGACCAGTACCCAGTTTTGTGGGGGAGACAACCTGTGAGAAAGTTTGTCCAGGCTGATTCACCCTTGTAGTATTCAATGTTAACTAGCCGTCCGTAGGCTCCCTCTTGACGAAGGCGATTGAGGTTTTTGAGGTGACCTGCATCCATCCACTGTTCTAAAAGTACAGGGTCTGCTGAATCTAAGCCAATAGCGATAACGGGTTGGTTCATCATGTGCTCGTATGTGCTGATGCTAAGTTTTCAATCGTCTTTGAACTAAGGAATCAAAGCTGCCCTTTTGACTAAAGGGTTGCCCTCCATATGTTGGGGAATTAAGACTCCCATCATTTCTAGAATTGTGGGGGCTAAGTCTAGAGCATGACCTTCAGATTGGATAGATTCATGAGAGATAGCAGATCCTTGAACCATGACAAAGCCGTCAGACCGATGACTTCCCGTTCGATGATAGGGAACTGGACCAATCCGACCCACATCAGGACTCTCTACCGTATCGGTGATGTGTTCGTCCTGCCAGATAATCACCAAATCAGCATCGGGTAATTTGTCAGGACTACATGTGTCAAGTGCCTGCCGAGTCCTGATAATATTTTTGACCATCGGTGTGCCTGTACGGGCATCTTTGAGCTGATAGAGCGCCTGACTCAACTCATCACACAGCGCTTCGTATTCTGATGGCAGAACGACTCCTTGAGGTTCACGTCCCTGTAGATTGATGCGGATATATCCTTCAGAAAAGCTGGGTAAAGCAAATGCTTTCATTTGTGACCAAAAAGCTTTGTACCAAACAGCAGGTTGGTAATAGAAGGGTTCTGCCTGCGTTCTTAATTCAAACGGTGATATGAGGTCAAGATCCTGAGGAGTTCCAAAAATAGGCACGATGCGGTTGAAAATTTTAGTTGGCAGAGTTCTTCTAAGGAATCCTTTAATTGGATTGGATTCATGCTTCAAACTCCAAATACTGCCAAGCCAGCCTCGCTTTGCTCGTCTGCCCGTGATGGGTGCACCAAGAGGTTGCCCTGGTATTCCACGAGCAATCCCAAATTTACCTGGAAAGTTAAACCGATACAAAAATTCGGGTAAGAACACCATACTCGGTAGATCCATGACGTTACCCCCCATGCCATGTGCAGCAAAGACAATTACCTGTGAATCTTCCGGAGCTTTAGCGAGAATCTCCCCGATTGCCTGATCAATTTCTTCAAAGATTTCGAGTAGGGCATCTGCTGCATACTGTGAACCGATCGCATCATAAAGAGGATGATCAGGCTGGCTCAGATGCCACAGATAGTGTCCACCTCCATGGGTCTCACCAAAGATAGTCAAAAACAGATCCCAGCGATCGCGCTGGATCAAATCTTGGCAGATCGCCGAGCGTCGAGCAATCCCCGTTTTGAGAGCTTGCTGAAGATGCCTGAGGGCTTCTACATCCATAATGCTGGCGTGATCTTTACGCAAAACAGGATGCTCACCATGTTTTTCAAGCATCTCTTGAAACAGAGAGCTAGGGTTAGAATGGCTGGGCGTTTGAGGAGAATGTGCCCCCCATGCCAAAAGCTGAATCCCGTTCACGTCATCAGAGAGGGGAGCTTGAGGCATGTCAACGACTGCTACCCGATAACGGTCTCCTAAGGCATAGAACGGTTTATATTCCCCAAAGTCATATGCCTGAATCTGCTGGGTTCCGTAAGTATCTTCGCGAAATTTAACGGGCGACCAATAACCTGTTTTCTGAGGTGAACATCCTGTAAGAAAAGTGGTCCATGGAGTTTCTGCCCGGTAGTATTCAAAAGTTTTTAGCCGTTGATACATTCCTTGCTCTCGCAGACGGCACAAATTTTTGAGCTTACCCTGGGAGATCCAAGTTTCAATCAGCGAGGGGTCAGCGGCATCTAAACCGATCGCAATAACAGACTTTTTCATACTTCTTCTGGTTGAGATTCTCTGTGCAGTAACAAAAATTAAATTGACTCGGAGAAAAGGTTCAACTCAAAAATTAAATCCGAGAAAAATATGAGTTTTTAAACAATGTCGAAAATGTCGAACTCCCGTTAAAACACTAGATTTATGAAAGATTAAAACAATTGAACTTAGGAGTTTAGATCCGCTCTAGAAGGCACACTATTCTGAGTTTTTTATATTTCTCAGTAGACCTGTTGGCAAAGGAAACTCACATTTATTTAAACCTGGGGCAATTAAATTAGGAGTTGTTGCAGACGCTGTAAGCTTGGGGCTACGTAACCACAGCATCAACGTACCAAGAGTCACAAACAGAGAACCTATCGTGGCACCCAAGAACACAAACTTTTTGTCGGGAGCGCTTGTAGATCTAGGTAAGCTAGGATCTGTTAACAGCTGAACCTGAGGATAAGAGCCAAAAGTATCTGACGTACCCAAATTTAAACGCGCCAGTGTAGATGAAAAAATCGCTTCTGCGATCGTTACATCTCGATTAAAAGCTTCAAAGACAGATAGCTTTTGTGTCATATTTGCAAGCCTATTTTCAAGTTGTCCAATTTGCCGATCTAACTCAGCAGCACGGGCTGTCAACCCTCGTTGATTAACCTGTGTTGTGATCACCTGTTGGAAAAATCCTTCTCTCGCTGAGCCTTGCCCATTGAGGTTGTACTGAGCGATCATTTCTTGACTAATAGCGCGTCCTAGCAAAAACCGACCACGCCCCTTGAGTGCAGTCCAGGCAGCTGTTCGTCGAGTATTTATCTGCACGATCGCAGGATGATTAGGCCCGAGTTGGGAGCTTAATGCCGCAAGTTGGGCAGTTGCATCGTTATAATCTTTCAAATTTTGCTGGAACAGGTCATCAGCATTTAAGGTAAATGCCTCTGCTGCCTGCGGAGTCGATATATTTAGGCTAGTGGATAGCTGCCCGAGTTGGGCAGTTGATTGTTGTTGCTCTGCTAGAAAGACCGCTCTCTGTTGACGTAAATTTTCGATATTGGTTGACAGAGCATCGATTTGGCCAGCAGAGCTTAAACCTGAGCTTGCCTTGAATTTGTTAAGACGATCCTGAACAATTTTTAGATTTTCCTTGGCGTCTTTAAGAGTAGTTTGTATACCAGAATCTTGACTTGTCTTTTCCTCTAGCCTTAATTCATTGATCTTTTTTTGAAACGCATCAAAAAGCGCTATAGATTTTCTCTGCGCTTCTTCTGGGGTAGAACCCTCGATCTGAAAATCCATCAGAGTGGTGTTATCTATAAGTTGAACTCGAGGTTTACCAAATTCACCTACAGGAAGACTCACCTTAGCAGCTGCTGCTTCTACAACTGGACGACTGGTGATGATGTATTTATAGTTTTCTCGCGGATCTCGGGTTGAACTGTCGTAAGGAGTTCTGTCTTGAGCAGTAGCGTTTCCAAGGTTAGGAAGATTGATGTTGGTGACTGAACCTCCCGCAGGTAAGGTAACAGACCATTCACTGGTGTAGTGTGGTTTTGCCACCTTAAGGTAGATAAACACTACCGACCAGAGTGCAGCATTGGCGACTATAGCTAGTAGCAGATAGAAGAGCCAGTGCTGCCTGGATATACCTAATTTGAGGAAGATAGATTTGAGGGAGATAGAGGAGTGATGAAGTGACTCAGTCATAGCGTTTAGTTGTTGTTAAAAAAAATCGAATCGATTAAACGGAGAGGGTTAAAGATATTGCTAATGATGCTAAAAATATTTGATACATTTGTTGATGGTGAATCGTAACAAACTATACTGTCACCTGGCATAAGAAAGGGATTAATCTCATTATTGTCCGCCTGTTGCAGAAGTTCTTCGACGCGGTTATTGTAAACCTGAGTTTCTCCAGTTAACCGATCAGTCTGAACTAACGCTATACGACGACGGGCATTGGTTGATCGACTGCCTCCAGCACAATTGGCAGCAACTGCTGCTTGAGAAAAGCGGGAACCGTAATCAAATTGAGCGACTCGACCATTTCCAGTGCTACCGGAAGAAGATTGACTTGCTAAATATACTGCGATCGCAGATGGTGTAATTTGTGATGGACGCACCAATCTGTTTTGAATATTGCTGAGTTGCGGAACAAGAACTCGGTCACCTGCAATCAGAGCAATATCTTCAATGCGATCGCCTGTCAAAATCCCTGACAAATCAATCGTGCGCTCTTGACTATTGCGAATCAGGCGAATGTTTTCGATGTCGGCTGTTGGCGCTAAACCGCCGGCCTTACGAATCGCTGCGGTTAAATAGCGCCCTTCAGGATACTCACCAGAGATGGTAGCAGCTTGAGGTCGAGTACCAGTTTGAGTGCTACTTGTATCTTGAGGAAAACGATCCTCAAGCAGAACCCGACCAGGTTCAAATATGGCTCCAGAAACATTGACCTCAATGGGTCCCCAATCCACGACGTGAACGCTGACTTGAAGAAATTGACGGTGAAAGAAACCTCCATCAATTAACACGTTGGTCAGCTCTTGCTGCACCTGAGAGAGTTCTAAACCTGCTGCGGCCAGAGGCTCGATGAGAGGAAGCTGGAGCGTCCCATCTAGATTTACTTCATATAACCCACTAAAGCGATAGGTTGCAGGTAAGTTAGGTATGGCTTCATCAGAAGGAATAGTGATTCGGATGCGATCGCCAGGGGAAAGGGGTAATGCCCAACTTTCCGGTGATGAGATTAGCATCACTAAGGCTACAAGAGGCAATGACATTAAAGACTTGATAAACATTGAACTAATTAGCTACATAGGGTTTGGTCAAGAGCGAGGTCAAGTTAAATTCTAAGTTTGAACATTTTGAATGCCTATTATGCGTCTTCGCTGATTATTTCCAGTCAGCTTTGCTGCAACTTGAAAGAAGCGATCGTAAATAGAGCTGGGTAAAACCCACAATAGGCCAGCCGCAGCCCCAGTTAAGCACGTACGATACGGTTCTTCGGTGAGGATGTGCCTATAGGTAGCAATTGATTGACAAAACAAATTTATTGCTTGAGTTTTATCTCGCAGTGTCACCGCTCTTCGGGCTAGATGTCGGAGTTGATATGCTAGAGCAGGCTTCTCCCACTGCGACATTTTTTTAGGTTCATAGCTATGGACTTTATCGATCAATTTTTTCCAAGAGTCTATTTTTCTAGTGAGGTTAGCTGATAACCCCTTTGAGTTGATTCGGTAAAGGGTTAATGCTTCTGGAAGACCTTCCATTACCCAGTTAGTTTTGAGTGCAATCCTCATCCAGCATTCAACATCTTCAGACTCTCGAAACTGCTCATCAAAATAATGGTTCTCCGAGATTCTATCATAACTGATCTGGAAGCAAATTTCTTCAAAAACCTCTTTTCTAAAGACCGCAGCTGAGCCATTTCCAATCGGTGTGCGACATAGTAAATCAAGTGGAGTGATGCTCTTGATTTTAGAGGATTGGTAAATCCCTAAAGGATTGTCTAGTTCATCAATCAATTTAGAGAAGCTAAAACTTACTCCTAGTTCTGGTGAGCCTTCTAGATGAGAGACATGTTTTTCAATTTTCTGAGGTAGCCAAATATCATCTGCATCAAGAAATGCCAAGTATTCGCCCTTAGCATGACGAATACCAGTATTTCTAGAACCCGACAAACCTCGATTCTGCTGACAAATAATTCTGATTCTTTGATCTTTAAACTGTTGACATATCTCCAAGCTTCCGTCAGGAGAGCCATCGTCAACAATTAAAATCTCCAAGTTCTGATACGTCTGAACCAATACTGATTCTAGGGCTGAAGCAACATATTTCTCAGCATTGTAGACGGGAATGATAACAGATACTTTTTTCATAGTTAACCTCTGATTGAATGACTGTGTTGCTTGTCGGGTGTTATCTGTAACGAATCAACTGAAGTAAAAGGATCTTGATAGAGATTCAGCTTCTGCTTAATCAAGTAGTGAAAGAAAACGATATCCTTGACTAGGTAGCGTTTCCACAGCCTTCTCGGCTCATAAATTATTCTGAACAACCACTCTAATCCCGCCTCACTTACCCATTTAGGCGATCGCTGACGATGCCCTGCTTCAAAATCAATAGTTGCTCCAATAGCGAGGAAAATTTCGATGTTTTTAAACAAGTGTTTGTACTTAAAAAGCCACTTTTCCTGCTTTGGTGTACCTAAGCCGATTGCTAGAACAGTAGCGCCTGATTGATCAATCAAATCAATAATCTGCCGACACTCTGCTTCATTTTTTTCCACGCCGTAGGATGGAGAGTGAGAAGCTATTACAATTTTTCGTCCTATTCTTTCATTGATTACAAGTTGAGCTTGTTGAGCAATGCCTTCAGAAGAACCAAGGAGAAATATCTTAATGCTTTCATCTTCTTTGTAAAAATCACAGAAAGCTGGAAATAGATCTGATCCAGATATTTTTTCTCGAATTGGATGTCCTAGAAAACGAGACGCGTACATTAAAATCTGACTGTCGCACATCCTGTAGTCAACAGATTGATAAATACGATAAAAATCTGAATCGCTCTGCAATTGAACAAGATGATCCACATTAGGCGTAAAAACAGTCCCGCCAAATCGAAGTTGTATTAACAGCTCAGTCATTGACAGATTGTGAATTGGTAAATTTAGGATGTGTACCTGACTTTCTAGCATTTTCATTTTTACTCATTGCAAAATTTATGTTTAGAAAAATATCAGCTTTAGGTGAAGCTAATTCCTATGAATTGACCTTCACCATAATGTGTTTGAAGCCTGAAAAAACACAAAGTAAGATCTCACAGAACAGTATTTTGTCGCTAGTTTAAAAGCTGATAGTTCGCCAATCGAACATTACCTGGAGGCGCAACTTGTTTGATCAAATACCGTTCTCAACATGCTCCCTTACGGCTATAAACAGCCCCAATCGTTTGCAACATCAACGTCACATCGTATCCAACTGACCACTTCTCTTGATAGGCCAAATCCAGTTTTACAATTTCCTCAAAGTCGTCTATGTGCGATCGCCCGTTAACCTGCCATTCTCCCGTTATGCCTGGTTTGACCAACAATCGCTTAAAGTGATACGGGCTGTAGGTTTCAACTTCCTCTAAGGTAGGTGGGCGAGTTCCAACTAAACTCATCTCACCCAGCAAGACGTTCCAGAATTGGGGTAATTCGTCTAAGCTAGTCTTTCTCAAAAATCGACCCACTCGGGTGATGCGAGGATCATTCCTATTCTTGAAGATGGCTCCTTTCGCTTCATTTTCCACTAGGTGTCTGAGGCGTTCAGCACCCACTACCATGGAACGAAATTTCCACATGCGAAAGGATTTTCCATTTAGTCCACACCGCAATTGACCATAAAAAATTGATCCCGGATTATCAAGCCAAATCGCGATCGCAATTGGCGCTAACACCATTGAAACTAGAGTCAATCCAACTAAAGCACCAACAAAATCGATCAATCGTTTACTTACGCTTGAAGTAGAGGCATGAATAGATTCATGCCTTCGGCAATTTAATACAGTCATGTTCTCTGGGGTAGAGCATTAGATAAAACTGTAAGTATTCGCTGCAAATGGCTTTATTGCATGAATACTTCAAATCCTGATACAGAAAAGATCGTCAATTGAGTTGCCTTATTGAGAAGCCATACTGTAAAAGCTGTCAAGCAAAGATATTAGTCTTGCTTGCAATCACAGAGACGGGAAAGTCGTAAAACTCTTATTCCTTGTCTTATATCTTTAAAACGTCAAGTGATTTCGCCTAATTCGCTTTTTTCTGTGAAGTTCTATATTCGCTCTTTTCTGTGAAGTTTAAGTACGCTACCTACGTAATCTTCATGAACCTTAAGGTAGAGCCTAAACCACCTTGCAGATGTAATTAGCTATACGGATTCACGTAATATTTACAGATCAGGCTACTTTCAATGAAGATTTAGTGAAGATGGCGCAAAAAATTATACGTACTCTAAAGTTAGGTTTATCTGGGTTCATTGGTAGATGAGTATAAACCGTAGCCCCGGACGATTTACGAACTCTGAATATTGTCTGATGTCGCCTGTTGGCTTACTTTCTTGAAGATCTTCACATAATCCCAGATCTAAAAAATAACTACATAAAACGAAATGAGACAAACTTCTGAGAACAGTCTGAGAACTGCCAGACGAGTCGAAATTAAGGCCATTCCTCACAGCCACAAAGGCTATGTTGGCAGCAGAGATAGAGTTGATTTTTTTCGTATTGATTTAACTAGCGTGAGCCAGTTTGAACTAACGCTCACTCAGCTAGAAGCCAACGCAGATGTGGCTTTGCTCAATCGCCGGGGCAAGATTTTGGCGAAATCACATCGCCGGGGCAAAAAAAATGAGGCGATCGCCAAGCAACTCGATATAGGTAGCTATTACGTTCGAGTTATCGCCTCAACTGCTCATGATAATACTCGCTACAATCTAAAACTCTCGAGCAAAATTCTAGAGATACCAAATCCAATACCAAATCCAATACCAAATCCAAACCCAATACCAAATCCAACACCAAATCCACCTCCAAATCCAGATCCAGATCCAACTCCAGCTCCAACTCCAACTCCAATAATCATCGGAAGTAGTAGTGATGACAATTTGGTGGGAACCCAGTTCAATGACACGTTAGATGGAAAGGAAGGAAATGATACGATTGACGGAGCAGATGGCGATGATACTCTTGTTGGTGGAAGCGGTAGAGATATCCTCAATGGAAACGATGGAAATGATACCGTCAGCTACGCTCAAGCCACGCGAGGAGTATTGGTTGATCTGAGTGCGGGGTTTGCGGTAAATCTCCCTAGAGTCTTACCTTTGGGCGACTCAATTACTTACGGAGTGACGCAGACCTTTGCAGTGACAGAATCAGGAGGGTATCGCACTTGGCTCTGGGACAAGTTGATCAACGCTAACCGAGCAGTCGATTTTGTTGGCTCGCAGTCAAATGGCCCAAGCACACTGGGAGACAAAAACCATGAAGGTAATCGGGGTAAAACGCTGGACTGGACTTCGGGGCAAATCAATGGTTTTTTGAGCAGTTCACAACCTGACGTTGTGCTGTTGATGCTGGGGACTAATGACTCGGGCACCGACACACTTGATGTCATGAAGACTCAATTAAGTAATTTAATTGATCAGATTACTGCTTATTCCTCAAGCTTGAGAATACTGGTTGCCTCAATTCCACCCATCCGTTCTGAGGCTCAATCGTCTGCTCGCTTAGCCTTGGCTCAGGCATACAACGATGCCATTCCTGGTATTGTTGCGAGCAAGCAAGCGGCTGCTAAAAACGTAGAATTTGTCGATATGAGGAGCTTAATTGAGAGCGATATCTCATTCCCTCCCAACGATAATGGGCTGCATCCAACCACCAGTGGCTACAGTAAAATTGCTAATTTTTGGTATGACGGCCTGGTCAGTGACCCCAGCCTCTTTGATTTGGAAAAAGATCGATTGACCAGTATAGAAAATATTATTGGCTCTAGTTATCAAGACAGATTAGTCGGTAATTCTGGAGCAAATCTAATTGATGGTGGTTTTGGCAATGATTGGTTGACAGGGGGCGGTGGGGCAGATGTATTTGTTTATAACTTAATGACAGCAGGGAATGATACGATCACTGATTTTGATAGCGGGGATGTTTTTCGTATTTCTGCGGCTGGCTTTGGCAATGGATTAGTGGGCGGAGTGGGTCTCAGCAATGGTGGCGATGCGGCAACCGGAACCTTTGTTCGGGGTAATAGTCCTGTTGGCAGTTATGCTACCTTCCTCTACAGCGGCGGAGTACTTAAATTTGACCCTGATGGGATTGGGTCTCAGGCTGCCGTTGCGATCGCTACCCTCAAAGGCTCTCCTATTCTAAGTGCTAGCCAGTTTTCAATTGTCGGATAGTCTAATTCGGATAGTCTAATTCGGATAGTCTAATTCAGATAGCCTAATTGAGAGCGATCGCTCCGCGTGGGCACTGGTTCCGTTGGGTAGGAAGCAAGAAAGCTTGCCGAACCAGGGATACGGAGAATCCGTTTCTCATCCGAAGTGACGAAATTCTGGGGTAAAAAAGCTGAATGCGTTGTTTTTGCGTTCAAGTTCACTCTCACAGTGTTATGACCTATAATCCCATAGTCCTTGCCACAAGAGGGTTCCATCCTCCCTATGCAACGGAACCAGTGCCCCCTTCTCCCACAAGGGGCTTAAGCCCCTTGTTCTGTAATCTGCGAAGTCCTTCATTCATTTATCAGTCAACCAGGCATCGGAGTACCCCATTGGGGCGATCGCAGCCGTGAGTGAGACGCGATCGCCCCACTCACTC
>Ga0163155_10001915_pt1 | contig 24177 bp, 15 predicted proteins | sample OliLakLV19SP4G1_FD_148611 | JGI IMG/M metagenome (GOLD analysis project Ga0163155, IMG submission 148611) | Freshwater microbial mat bacterial communities from Lake Vanda, McMurdo Dry Valleys, Antarctica - Oligotrophic Lake LV.19.SP4.G1 | ecosystem: Environmental > Aquatic > Freshwater > Lake >... | reverse complement strand
GGATTGGGGAAAGGCGTCGAAGGACGGAAGCGGACCCGCCTGTTCGGGGGGGTTTTTGAGGGGTGTCGGCGGGCGTCGGTCGCGTCGGTTGGTGTCGGGGCAAAAAATGAGCGGGCGGGAAGCGGTTGAGGGGCAATAACTTGCGCGGTGGGGCAGGATTCATCCACAGGAATCGACACAAGATTTAGCGGTTCAAACCCCTTGCCCGCCCGATGGGTAGTGGTATGCTGCTGCGCTGTCGCCGGGCGGCAACCAGGGGAAGTCATGAGCGGGTTGGTGGTGCGAGGTCGATGGCGGTCGGTGGGCGGCGTGGAACGCCGTGGTGGTTTCGTTCGGGATTCGGTGAATACTATTCAGTCCTTGATTGGTTGAGGTTCGGCGCGTCACCGACGGAGGTGGCGCGTGGCCTTGCGGGTTTTCGCGCGCGGATCGGAGACATGCGGGGCTGGTGGGTGGGCGTTGGCGGGAAGGGCGTTGGGAAGGAAGGCAGCGATGGGCGTTTTGTGCGACACGCAGATTCGGGAACTGGTGCGGATTGATCCGTTCGCGGACGCCAGGAAGCGGGCCGGGCAGGTGTCGTATGGCGTTTCGAGTTACGGCTACGACGTGCGGGTCGGCACCCGGTTCAAGATCTTTACCCCCACGCCGCGGACGGGCGGGATTGCGGTGGTGGACCCCAAGCGGTTCACGGACGACCTGTTTGTGGAGGTGGACACGGCCGAGCAGGGGACGGACCACGTGGTGATCCCGCCCAACTCGTTCGCGTTGTGCGAGACGGTGGAGTGGATGGAGATCCCGCGTGATGTGCTGGCGATCTGCGTGGGCAAGAGCACGTATGCGCGGTGCGGGCTGATCGTGAACGTGACGCCGCTGGAGCCGGAGTGGAAGGGGAAGGTGACGCTGGAGATCAGCAACACGACGCCGTTGCCGGCGCGAGTGTACGCGAATGAGGGGATCGCGCAGATGGTGTTTCTGAAGGCGGATCGGGTGTGCGCGGTGAGTTACGCGGACAAGGCGGGGAAGTATCAGGGGCAGTTGGGGTTGACGTTGCCGAAGGTGGATTGAGAAGGGGTACAGGCATGGGAAGCGAAGTGTTCGTTGAGTGCGAGGTCTCGCCGGGGATGTTCAGCGATGAGTTGGTCGTCCAGGTGGCCGGGCGGGAGTACTTCGTCCCCAAGGACCGGGTGCGGTCGGGCGGCCACGGGCGGAGCAGCGTCCGGGCGAAACTCATCAAGGACAACGACGGCGAGTGGGTGGTTCTGCCCACGGAGTACGGCGAGACGGTGAGCAAGCGGCTTGTGAAGATCAGCGCGTAAGGGACAAGGAGCCGGCAAAGCGATGGTGCTCTCGAACATCGACATTCAGGCGGCGTTGGACTCGGGGGCCTTGGTGATCCGCCCCGAGCCCTCGCCACGGCGCCTGGTGGAGGGCGTGAAGTGCCCGTTCCAGACGAGCGCTGTCGACCTCACGCTTGGAAACGACTTGGCGTGGCTGAAACCCGACATGCCGATCGCCATCGACCTGCGCCGCGGGAACTTCGGGAGCCTGTTCGCGAGCAACTGTGTCCGCAAGACGCTCGACAAGGACGAGGTGTTCGTGCTCAAGCCGGGGCAGTTGGTGCTCGGGCGGACGCACGAGCTGGTTGAACTGCCGATTCGCGAGCAGGGGCCGTGGCTCGCGGCCCGGGTTGAGGGACGCAGTTCGTACGCCCGCTGCGGGCTTCTGGTCCACTTCACGGCCCCGACGATCCATGCCGGTTTCTCTGGGACGATCACGCTGGAGATCATGAACTTCGGGCCGTACTCGCTGAGCCTGTCGCCGGGCACGCCGATCTGCCAGTTGATCGTGGAGCAGTTGAGCGGCATGCCGTTCCGGACGGACAGCCAGTTTCAGGGGCAGGCGGAGCCGACGGGGGGGAGGCGATGATGGGACCAATGCTGGTGGCGCGGCTGGAGGCGGAAGAGGGAATGGGGCGGATGGTGGATCTGAAAGCGGATCGGGTGTGCGCGGTGAGTTACGCGGATAACGCGGGGAAGTATCAGAATCAGGTTGGACTCACATTGCCAAAGGTTGACTAATGAGACAAAGAAGCCGACTGCAGTCAGTTCCCGGCATCTTGCCGGCGTGCAAAGCGTGCGCGCCTGGAACTGGGGCGCGAATCGTGCCCGGTCGGGGCTCAGCTGAATTTCAATGTACGCGATGCGGCGCGACGCTTCTTCGCTGGCAGACCCCAGCTGTTTGGGTTGACGGCAGGCCCGTCCCAATCCGTTTCACCCGTCGATAGGTCGCTTCATTCGAGATCCGTCATGAAGTCGGGACTGCTCGCCAAATGTATGCAAAGCCTAAGCGAGTTACTCGCCGAGGGCGAGAGGATAGCTCAAGGAAGCTACGAGGTGCTAGTGCGCGAGGACCGCGCGGGCTGGGTTGCGAAGGTCGACCCGGTTTGGAGGCAGATTGACATCGAACTCGACACAAAGGGGTGGTGTGGTGATTGCGATTGGTGGCGCAGGCGTTCGAGGATTCTGGGAGCACGAGGCCATTCCGAAACTGTTCTTGCAGAGTGCGACGTTATCCGCGGAGGTATTCAACATCTGTCGAGTTTCTTGCTCACATTGGCTACAGCACCCGGGGAGGATCCCGTGCGGACGGCTCCGTGCCATTTCCATCGCCGAGACTTTGTTGAAAGACCAAACGGTGTGTTTCTTGCAATGCCATTCTCGCCGCAGCGCCGGTGCAGCCGGGTTGCTCGCGTGATTCGAGAGTCGGTTGCTGGACTAGAGCGAAACGGCGAGCGAATGACCGGCGTACGAGCGGACGATCTCCATGGTCACGACGTGATGCAAGACGTGTATGAGCACATCACTGGTTGCTCATGCGTACTCGTTGACACGACCAGCAAGAATCCGAATGTGTTTCTTGAATTGGGAATGGCAATCGCGTTCGGAAAGCCCCTGATTCTGATGACCGAAGATCCACTCGACGAGATCCCTTTCGACCTTCGTAGGTTTCGGCACTTTGCCTTTTCCTCAATTGATGATCGTGGCTTGGCGACGTTGGTGAAATCCGTAGTGGGAGCATTGGAGGAGGTCGTTGGAGCCTCCGCAGTCGCTGGCGTGTCTGTGAAGTTGATTGACAAGATCGCAACTTTCAAATGATGCATGGAGTGACAATGAAGATCACCCGCAAGTTCACCGTCGCAGGACGCGACCCATTCGCCTCAACGGGCTGGGTCAAGCGCTCGTCCCGCATCACCAATCCTGATGGTTCGGTCGTCTTCGAGATGAAGGACGCCGAGATGCCCGAGGGCTGGAGCCAGCTCGCGGTGGACATCATGGTCAGCAAGTACTTCCGCAAGGCGGGGGTGCCGCAGTTGGCCGAGGCGTACGCGCTGCCGGGCGGGTCGCCGGTGGTGAAGGGCAAGGATGGCAAAGCGATCCTGGGACCGGAGCGTTCGGCGCGGCAGGTGATCCATCGGCTGGCGGGGTGCTGGCGGTTCTGGGGCGAGGAGCATCGGTACTTTGACACGCCGGGGGATGCGCAGGCGTTCTACGACGAGATCGCGTACATGATGGTGCATCAGATGTGCGCGCCCAACAGCCCGCAGTGGTTCAACACGGGGTTGCACTGGGCGTATGGGGTGAATGGCCCGGCCCAGGGGCACTGCATCGTCGATCCGGCCACCGGCGAGGTGGTTTTGGCGCCCGATGCGTACAGCCATCCGCAGCCGCACGCGTGCTTTATCCAGGGTGTGAGCGATGACCTGGTGAACGCCGGGGGCATCATGGATTTGTGGGTGCGCGAGGCCCGGCTGTTCAAGTATGGATCGGGGACGGGGACGAACTTTTCACACATCAGGGCCGACGGCGAGAAGCTGAGCGGCGGGGGCAAGAGCAGCGGGCTGATGTCGTGGCTCAAGATCGGCGATCGGGCGGCCGGGGCGATCAAGAGCGGCGGGACGACGCGGCGGGCCGCCAAGATGGTGTGCCTGGATATGGACCACCCGGACATCCACGACTTCATCAACTGGAAGGTGCGGGAGGAGATCAAGGTGACGGCGCTGGTGGAGGGGTTGAAGCACTTGTCGAAGGAGGAGCAGGAGACGGCGGCGCGGCTGAAGCTGAAGCTGGACTTTGACTTCAACGGTGAGTCGTATCTGACGGTGTCGGGTCAGAACTCGAACAACTCGGTGCGTGTGCCGCACGAGTTCTTTGAGGCGGTGGACGCGGGGGCCAAGTGGGTCGCGCCGTTCCGGACCAACCCGGAGATCAAGCGGGAGTTTGACGCGCGGACGCTGTGGAAGGACCTGTGCTTCGCGGCGTGGCGGTGCGCCGATCCGGGCGTGCAGTTTGACACGACGATCAACGAGTGGCACACGTGCCCGGGTGCCGGGCGGATCAACGCGAGCAATCCGTGCAGCGAGTACATGTTCCTCGACAACACGGCGTGCAACCTCGCCTCGCTGAACGTGATGAAGTTCTATGACCGCGAGGGCAAGACCTTCGACATCGAGCGGTTCGAGCACGGCGTCGATCTGTGGACGATCGTGCTGGAGATCAGCGTTTTGATGGCGGCGTTCCCGAGCCGCGAGATCGCGGAGCTGAGCTTCAAGTATCGCACGCTGGGGCTTGGGTTTGCGAATCTGGGGGCGATGCTGATGCAGGCGGGGATCGCGTACGACAGCGAGCAGGCGCGGGCGGTGTGCGCGTGTTTGTCGTCGATCATGACGGGTCGGGCGTATCGGCAGTCGGCGGTGATGGCCGAGCAGCTCGGGGCGTTCCCGGGGTATGCCCCGGAGCGCGAGAACATGCTGCGGGTGGTGCGCAATCACCGGCGGGCGGCGCACGGCGTGGATCGCGAGAGCCTGGAGTGGGAGTCGCTGCGGATCAGGCCGGTGCCGATCGATCATGGCGTGGTGGCGGGTCTTTCGGGGCGGATCGGGAATGCGGGCGATCTGGGTGTGCACGCCCAGGCCGCGTGGGATGAGGCGCTCACGCTGGGCGAGCAGCACGGGTATCGCAACGCGCAGGTGACGGTGATCGCGCCGACCGGCACGATCGGGCTCTTGATGGATTGCGACACGACGGGCGTTGAGCCGGACTTTGCGCTGGTGAAGTTCAAGAAGCTGGCCGGCGGCGGGTACTTCAAGATCGCCAACGAGTCGGTGCGGCCCGCGCTCGAGACGCTCGGGTACACGTCCACGCAGATCAACCAGATCATGGAGTATCTGCTGGGCACGCTGGACCTGGACGTTCCGATGCCCGCGGGGGCGGGCAAGGCTCAGGCGGGGCAGACGCTGGCGCAGTGGCTGCGCGGCAAGGGGCTGACTGAGGAAGAACTGGGCGCGGTGGGCAGGGTGCTGCCCAGCGTGTTCGAGCTGAAGTTTGCGTTCGGCTCGTGGTGCTTCTCGGAGGATGCGCTGCGGCGTCTGAGGGTGGACCCGGCGAAGGCGAAGGCGGATTCGTCGTGGAACCTGCTCAAGGCCCTGGGGCTGAAGGCCAAGGAGATTGATGCGCTCAACACGCTGATCTGCGGCACGCAGACGGTCGAGGGCGCGCCGCACCTGCGGAAGGAGCATTTGCCAGTGTTCGATTGCGCGAGCACCTGCGGGGCAACGGGCACGCGGTTCATCGCGCCCGAGGGGCACATCCGCATGATGGCGGCCAGCCAGCCGTTCATCACCGGGGCGATCAGCAAGACCATCAATCTGCCGAGCAACGCGACGGTGGAGGACATCGATCGGTGCTACCGGATGTCGTGGGAGCTGGGTCTGAAGGCCAACGCGCTGTACCGCGATGGGTGCAAGCTCAGCCAGCCGCTGTCGACCAAGAGCGAGGGCTCGGGCGAGGTGGACCTGGAGGGCGAGGTGGACGAGCAGGGGGAATCCGAGGCCCGGGCGGAGGTCGCGCAGCAGGTGGCGGCTGTGGCCTCGGCGGTTGCGGCGTCGGACGCGCGGGCGGTGGAGGAGAACGAGAAGGCGGTGCTGCACCGCCCGATGCGGCGGCGCCTGCCCGACACGCGGTCGTCGATCACGCACAAGTTCAACGTGGCGGGGCACGAGGGATACCTGACCGTCGGCATCTATGAGGACGGCATGCCGGGAGAGTTGTTCATCACGATGGCGAAGGAGGGCTCGACGATCGGCGGGCTGATGGACTCGCTGGGGACGGCCACGAGCGTCGCACTGCAGTATGGCGTGCCGCTGGAGAGCCTGGTCAAGAAGTTCACGCACCAGCGATTCGAGCCAGCGGGGATGACGACCAACCGGGATATCCCGTTCGCCAAGAGCCTGGTGGATTACATCTTCAGGTGGCTGGGGATCCAGTTCATCCCGGGGTATCGGGAGATGAACACGCCGAACCGGGGCGGGGCGACGGGGGTGACGGCGCACTCGGGGCACGACGATCACGAGCACGATCGCGGCGCGGCGGTCCCTCCGGCGTCTGCGGCACGGTTGCGGGTGATGGGCAAGCTGCCGATGGCGCCGAGTCCGGCTCGGGCCCCGGGCGTGGGTGTTGAGGCGTGGCCTGCCATTGGGGTGAAGCCCGGGATCACGGTGCGGGCCGAGTCGTTGTCGATGACGCTGTCGATCGCCAATGAGAGCGCGGGCGATGCGCCGCCTTGCGATGTGTGCGGGACGATCACGGTGCGCAGCGGGACGTGCTACAAGTGCCTGAACTGCGGGGCGAGCCTTGGGTGCAGCTGAGGGCGCCGCGAGCGCGAGCTCGGGACGTGTTGACGGGTCGAGGAGGGGATTCACCACAGAGGCACAGAGGAAGGCAGAGGCCGGGCTTGGTGCATGAGTTGTCGGAAACGTGTGGTGCTTTCGGCCACGGGTAGATTGGGTTGGTCGAGGGCACTAGGCACTAGGGGTCAAGGACTGAGGATTCGTCTTTTCCTGAGAGGAGCATCACGGATCGGGCGGCGGGCGGCGCCGCGAGTCTGGCGAGGGCTGACGGAGAGAGTCAGCACTGGGAAGGATTCTGGCTGAGGCGTGGGGGAAGGACAGCCCGCGCCCGCCGCTCCGCGAGTCGCTGCGGGATTGGGCCAAGTCGGCCAAGGAACCCGCAGCAGGCCGCGCGTCCATCCCTCGCCAGCCGGCGTCCGCCCCCGTCCATTCGAGATTGGAGATTCGGGATCGGCAATAAGCCAGGACGGCTCACCACCAGGGGACGGGTGTTGATCTCGCATCCGCCCGTCCCCGGCCACCAGCCCCCGGGCGGACCCACCGCCGCTCGGGGGCTTTTGATTTGGATGGGGATTGGTGTGGAGGGTGCGACCAGTCCGCGTCGGCTTTGAGGCGAGCGACTGGTGCGAGCGTGTGAACGTTCATCAAAGTAATCCGGCGTCCGTCCGCCAAGACCACCAGTCGCGCCTCAACGCAGGCGGAATGGTGGCACCCGATCCGGAACGCACTTCTGCGCGGCGGGTCGGGAGGGGAGAAGGCGGAGAAGAGATCGGCCGCGAGTGGTGGCACCCGCTTTCCACCCGCATCCTTCTCACCCCACTTCTCGGACCTCCCCACTAGAGAACTCTGATCCGCCTCCCAACGATGTCCGACGTTGGGGCACCGGCCTGCCCGCCCGTTTCGGGCTTTGGGCGGGACGGGGCCACGGGAGGGCATGGCGTGACCAGCACGATCCACGACGCGGCGAAGTCGAACCCCGGCGGTGCTCCCGGCTCTGGCGGCGGCCAAGGCGGAAGCGGCCCGGGCGGGAACGGCGTGAACGCCGGCGGCGGTCCGGTCCAGGCCGGTGCTGGTAGCACCACGACTGTCGGCCAGCGGCTCAAGGCCAGTCCCGTGCTGCGCGAGGCTGTGAGGGCAGCGGTTGAGGAGGTTCGGCGTGCGTCGGCGTCGATCACCGATGTGCGGGGGCCGATCGATGCGCTGCGCGAGCCGTACAAGCAGATGCTGGAGAAGGCCGGTCAGACCAAGGGGCGGACCATGCTGTACCCCTACCTGGGGTCTGGCGTGGGCAACGGGGCGCTGGTTGAACTGGGCGACGGCAGCGTGAAGTGGGACATGATCTGCGGCATCGGCGTCCACTTCTTCGGGCACTCGGACCCGGAGATGGTCGAGGTGAACCTGCTGTCGGCGGTCGAGGACACCGTGCAGCACGGGCACCTGCAGTCGGGCACCGGGCAGTACGAGTTCGCCGACACGCTGCTGCGCGAGGCGAGGAAGAACAGCCGGATCGCGTACGCCTTCGCCACGAACTCCGGCGCGATGGCCAACGAGAACGCGATCAAGGTGTGCTACCAGAAGCACGCGCCGGCGAATCGGGTCATCGCGTTCCGCGACTGCTTCATGGGGCGGTCGGTGACGATGTGCCAGATCGGCGACACGTCGGCCTATCGCCAGGGTGTGCCGCTCTCGACGCTGGTGGATTACATGCCGTTCTATGACGAGGTGGCGGCCCAGCGGATGGGCCAGACCCGGTTCATCGACATGGCGGTGGCGCACCTCGACCAGTACATCTCGCGGTATCCGAAGCAGCACGCGTGTTTCATCTTCGAGCTGGTGCAGGGCGAGGGCGGGTTCAACACCGGGCCGAGGGATTTCTTCAGGGTGCTGATGGAGCGGTGCAAGGCCGCGGGCATCGCGGTGTGGGACGATGAGATCCAAACGTTTGGTCGCACGCCCCGCATGTTCGCGTACGAGCACCTGGACCTGGGGCAGTACGTGGACGTGCTGTGCGTGGGCAAGATGACCCAGGCGTGCGTGACGCTGTATACGGAGGAGTACAACCCCAAGCCGGGATTGCTCTCGGGCACGTTCGCGGCCCCGTCGTCGTGCTTCGCGGTGGGGCGTCGGGTGATCGAGCGGCTGCGGGACGGGGGGTACTACACGAAAGACGGGGGCCAGCCCGGGCTGATCGCGCAACACCACAAGGCGTTCCGCGAGCAGGTCCGGGCGATGGCGGCCCGGCACCCGTCGTGGTTCCCCAAGGTGGCGGAGAAGGTGATGGAGCCGGGCGTGGCGGACATCGTGGGCGGCGAGGGCGGCATGATGCGGTTCACGCCGTTTGGCGGGGAGAAGGACAAGATCACCAAGGCGTGCCAGACGTGCTTTGAGGAGGGCGTGGTGCTGTTCTACTGCGGGCACGGGCCGTACCACCTGCGGATGCTGCCGCCGCTGGGGGTGATGCGGGTGGAGGATTGGCCTCGGGTGTTTGAGTGCGTGGAACGGGGGTTGGGGAGGATTGCGGGGTGATGTGGGGTTCGGGTTCATCGGATTGAACGCGAAGTTCGCAACCTGCGCGAAGTGAGCCAGGTGTTCCGCAAGCGGCTGGCGGGTGGGTGGATGGATCGGGCTGTTGGGTGTTGAGGACCGGCGGGTCCGCGCGGCTCGACTTCGCGGCCTTTGCGTTCAGATCGATCTAGAGAGGACTCCCGCTTGTTCATCATGCGTCGTGCCGCCGCGGAGGATGTTGGAACGCTGCTGAAGCTGGCGCGGATGGTGTACTTCATCAATCTGCCGCCCGACGAGCGGATCATCGGGCAGAAGATCGCGCAGAGCCGCGAGTGCTTCACGCGGGTGGCGGCGTACGGGTCCGACGAGCGGACGGAGGGCCAGATCGGGGCGGTGGTGGCGGGTTTGGCGTCGGACCACTCCGACCTTTTCATGTTCTGTGTGGAGCACTCGGAGAGCGGCGGGGTGATCGGGACGAGCCAGATCAAGGCGCGGATGGGCGGCCCGGGCAACCCGAACTACTCGTTCAAGGTGTCGAGCCGGGAGTTCAAGAGCAAGTCGCTTGGGGTGGGGACGACGCACCTGATCGCGCGGCTGTTCGAGGATGTGACTGGGCCGACGGAGGTGGGGGGGCTGATCATCCAGCCGAGTTTCCGCGGGCACAAGTCGAAGCCGGGGCGGTTCCTGTCGTTCGTGCGGTTCCATTTCATCGGGCTGCACCGGCCGTTGTTCGCGGAACGGATCCTGGCGGAGATGATGGCGAGCGTGAGCAGCGACGGGGACAATCTGTTCTGGGATCACATTGGGCGCAAGTTCATCCCGGTGAAGTACAGCGAGGCGGACCGGTTCTGCCAGCACAACCGCAAGTTCATCGATGAGTTGATGCCCAAGGACGACCTGTACCTGTCGCTGCTGCCGCTGGACGTGCTGAACCAGGTGGCGCAGGTGTCTCCCGAGACGGTGCCGGCGCGGCGTCTGCTGGAGAAACTGGGGTTCGAGTACAAGGGGCACATCGATCCGTTCGACGGCGGGCCGCACCTGGAGGCGGTGGCGGAGAAGGTCACGCTGGTCAAAGCGACCCGACGGACGACGGTGGGGGGGGTGGCGTCCGACAGCAAGCGGTCGTCGTACGCGATCCTCAGCACGATGGACGACGACGGCGAGTTCCGGGCGATCAGCGACTGGGTGCAGGTGGACTCGAGCGGGCGGGTGTGCCTGACGCGCGAGCAGCTCGAAGGGCTGTCGGTCGAGGCGGGGCAAGATGTCGGGATCACCACGATGGACGGCGAGCGTGGCGGTCCGGCGGGGGCGGGGTCGGTGAAGGGCAAGAAGGGCAAGGCGAACGCGGGGGTCCGGGCGGCGAGCGCGGCAACGCCGAGTCCGGAGCCGGTTGAGAGTGTGCCGGCGCGCAAGGGACGGTCGAAGAAGAAGGCGGGAGTGTGAGCCTCCTCCCCCGTGTGCGGGGGAGGTGGCCGAGGCTCGGCGAGGCCGGTGGGGGTGGTTCTGTACCCGCCCGGTCAGATCACGCCCCCTGCGTCCACTCGCAGAGCCTCGTTGGCACCTCCCCCGCACGCGGGGGAGGGGGCGCGTGCCTTGGGCCGCCGGAACTCAGGGAGGATCAACCATGCGTCACCCCAGCCTCCTGAACGACCCGTCCGACCTCCTCGCCGGCGCGTGGGTTCCGCTCGTGGGTGGGGCGGGGGGCATCCGCTCGATGAACCCGGCCCACCCGGAGCAGACGGTGTGGGAAGGTCGGGCGCAAGTGAAGCATGTGGACCTGGCGATGGCGGCGGCGCGGGGTGCGCTGCCGGCGTGGCGGGCCATGGGGCTCGATGGGCGGGCCAAGGTGCTGCGGCGTTTCCAGGCGATCTGCAAGCAGCGCGAGCAGGCGATTGCGGACCTGATCTGCGACGAGACGGGCAAGGTGATGTGGGACGCCAAGGCCGAGGCGGGGCTGTTGGCGACCAAGATCGACATCACGCTGGATGACTCGCGGAACAGCGGGCTGCCGCGCGTGACCGGGTTTGATGTGGCGCTGGCCGACACGCGGACGGGCAGGGCCTGGTTCCGCCCGCACGGCGTGATGGCGGTGCTGGGGCCCTTCAACTTCCCGGCCCACCTGCCCAACGGCCACATCGCCCCCGCGCTGCTCATGGGCAACACGATCGTGCTCAAGCCCAGTGACAAGACGCCCGGCGTGGGGCAGATGCTCGCGGAGTTGTTCGACCAGGCCCTGCGTGAGGAGAGCGCCCCGCCCGGCGTGATGAACCTGGTGCAGGGCGCGGCGGATGTGGCGAAGACGATTGTGAACCACGCCGGGATTGACGGGGTGCTGTTCACGGGGTCGTGGCCGGTCGGGCGGGCCATCACCGCGGCGAACCTTGATCGACCGGGGCGGATTCTCGCGCTCGAGATGGGCGGGAACAACGCGGCCATCGTCATGCCGGACTGCGACCTGAAGCAGGCGGTGGTGGAGTGCGTGCGGTGCGCGTTCATCACGACGGGTCAGCGGTGTACCTGCACGCGGCGCGTGATCGTGCATAGGGCGATCGCGGGCAAGTTCATCCCGGCGGTGTGCAAGGCCGCCAGCAACCTGGTCGTGGGCGATCCGCGGGCGACGCACCCGGTGTTCATGGGCCCGATCATCCGGGAGGATGCGCTCAACGCGGTGCATGGGACGCAGGCGCAGTGGATGGTGGGGGGCGGCGAGATTCTGGTGGAGTCAACGCGCGTGGAGACGCTGGGCGCGGGGTTCTACCTGACGCCGGGCGTGGTGAAGGTGGAGCGGTTCATCGCGGAGGCCGGGAGCCGGTCCGACGGCGACGCCGGGTGCGATGTGGAGGTGTTCGGGCCGATGCTGCGGATCAGTGTGGTGGACTCGCTCGAGGACGCCATCGAGCAGGCCAACGCGACGGCGTTCGGGCTGGCCGCGTCGATCTTCACGAAGGATGAGAAGTCGATCGCGCGGTTCATTGAGGAAGCGCGGGCCGGCTGCGTCAACGTCAACGCCGGCACCGCGGGCGCCAGCAGCAAGCTCCCGTTCGGCGGGCTGGGGCGCAGCGGCAACCACAGGCCGGCGGGGGCATACAGCCTTGATTACTGCGCGTACCCGGTCGCGGGAATGCTCGAGCGCGGCCCGGCGAGCACGATCAGCCCGGGGATGCGGGTTGAAGATGCGTGGCTCTGACGTCGACCGAACCGGCCGCGCGAGCACGCACTCCTCAACCGAGCCGACCGCGCGAGCGGTCGGGCAATCGCGTTACACCAAGCGGCTCGGGCCGCCAGGGGCGTCCACACACGTCCCCGACGCGAACCCCCGGGCGAGATCCCCCCACAGACATCCGGACAGTTGCCCGATCGCCCCGCGTGATCGGCTCTATTGACGCATGGCGGCGCCGTCTGTTCCGTCTGTGCCGCCTGCGTCGGCTCTGTCGCCCGGCCCGCACAGCTTGCCGCCCTTGCCGCGGCGGGTCGTCAACGTCCACACCGCATGAGCCGATGGACCCACCGGACCCGTGCGCGGCACGGGAATCGCCCGCCGGGCCGGTTGTGGAGGCACTCGCGTGGAACTTCAAGACATTCTTCGGGCGGCGTACGACGCGGACGCGTCCGATATCCACCTTGTGTGCGGGCAGGCCCCGGTCGTGCGTGTTCACCAGGTCATCAGGCCTCTCGGGGAGTTCGAGGTCATCACGCCCGAGAAGGGCCTGTCGATGTTCCAGGAGATGGCCGGACCCGAGACCCAGGCGATCTTTCAGCGTCAGAAGGACGCCGACTTCTCCTACCAGGTTGATGGGCTGGCCCGCTACCGCGTGAACTGCCACATGCAGCGCGGCAGCGTGGGCATGGCGATGCGCATGATCAAGAGCAAGGTTCCGCCGCTCAAGGCGCTGAACCTGCCCGAGGTCATCGCGCGGCTGACGTATCTGCCGCGCGGGCTGGTGCTGGTCACGGGCGACACGGGCTCGGGCAAGTCCACGACGCTGGCGGCGATGATCCAGGCGATGAACGAGCGGTACTCCAAGCACATCATCACGCTGGAGGACCCGGTCGAGTATTCGTTCCAGAGCGACAAGTGCCTGATCGAGCAGCGGGAGCTGGGGGCCGACATGCCCACGTTCTCGTCGGGCCTCAAGCACTGCCTGCGTCAGGACCCCGACATCATCCTGGTGGGTGAGATGCGGGACCTTGAGACGACGGCGCTGGCGATCTCGGCCGCCGAGACGGGGCACCTGGTGCTCAGCACGTTGCACACGGTCAACGCCTCGCAGACGGTCGAGCGAATCATCGACATGTACCCGGCGGGCCAGCAGAACCAGATCCGCTCGATGCTGGCGGGCACTCTTCAGGCGGTGGTGAGCCAGACGCTGTTCACCCGCCAGGACCGCCCCGGCATGATCCCCGCGGTGGAGACGCTGCTGGCGACGCCCGCGGTGCGGAACCTGATCCGCGAGAACCGCACGTTTGAGATTCCCAACGTGATCGAGACCAATCGCGCCATCGGCATGTGCAGCCTGGACACGTCGATCGCGGAGATGTACTTCAACGGATATATCAGCCGCGAGGACGCCATCGCCCAGGCGGTGTACCCCGACAAGCTGGACCGGATGCTGGCGGCGTAACGAGAGGAATCACCGCAGAGTCGCAGAGAGTGCAGAGCCCGAGCCGGCCCAGTCCCGACCCGCCCGACCCCAGGGCCTAGTGCCCAGCGCTAGCGCCCGATCCCCGCAGGAGCCCCAATGGCCACGTACCGGTTCCAGGTTCGCTCGGACGACGGCTCGACGCGGGGCGGGCTGCTGACCGCGGAGAGCGCGGCGACGGCGGCGGCGATCCTGCGCAACCAAGGCGCGCACGTCATGAGCGTGAGCGCGGTGGGCGACAAGGCCGCCCCCGGCGGCTCGATCTTGCGCCAGATCGCCGCGATGAACGCGGGCAAGCCGAGCCAGAAGCATGTGCTGGACTTCACCACGCAGCTGGCGGTGATGATGCGAGCGGGCATCAACCTGCGGGCCGCGCTCGAGGGGATCACGGATCAGACAACGCACGCGGGGTTCCGCAAGGTGCTCCAGGGGTTGCGGACGGATGTGGAGAGCGGCAAGCAGTTCTCGGAGGCGATCGCGCGGCACGCGAAGTTGTTTGGTCCACTCTACTACAACATGGTGCGGGCCTCGGAGATGTCGGGCTCGTTCGCCGACATGCTCGACCGCATCGCGGGCTACATCGCCCAGCAGATGGAGACGCGGAAGATGGTGGTGGGGGCGTCGATCTACCCCGCGGTGATCGGGGTCATGGCGGTGGCGGTGACGGTCTTCCTGCTCACGTTCGTGCTGCCCAAGTTCTACGCGGTGTTCGAGGGCAAGGAGGAGATCCTGCCCTGGGCGACCACGTTCCTGATGGGCCTCTCCAAGTTCGTTTCCAAGCATTGGCCCTACCTGCTGGCGGGGGTGGTGGCGCTGGCGGGCCTGGGAATCGTGGCGCTCAAGACCCCGGTCGGGCGGTTCTGGCTCGACACCTTCAAGCTCAAGTTCCCCGTGCTGCGGACCATGTTCAAGTCGCTCTACATCTCGCGATCGCTGCAGACCATGGGCCAGCTGATCAACGCGGGCGTTCCCATGCTCGACACGCTGGCGATCACGGGCCAGGTCTCGGGCAACAAGTTGTTCGAGGGCATGTGGGCCCGCGTGCACTCCAGCGTGCGCCAGGGCAAGAAGATCGCGTTGCCGCTGCTCAAGGACAACCTGCTGCCCAAGAGCGTGGTGCAGATGATCTCGGCGGGCGAGGAGTCGGGCAAACTTGGCGAGGTGCTCGACCAGATCTCGGGGTACTACTCCAAGCAGTTAAAGGACGCGATCAAGGCGGTTACCGGCCTGATCGAACCCGTCATGATCCTCCTCATGGGCACAATCGTCGGGTTCATCGCCATGGCGATCATCCTGCCCATCTTCAAGATGAGCCAGATCGTCAAGTGACCGATGCCCGACCTGAGGGAGGATCGCCACGATGCCCGCCAGGTCCAGTCGCCGCACGTTGCCCGCACGCAGTCTTCGCGGCGTCTGCGGGACCAGCCGCGCCCGACCCGCCTTCACGCTGATCGAGACCGCGATGGCGCTCATCATCATCGGCGTGGGCGTGGTGGCGATGGTCGATGCCCAGCAGGCCTTCATCCGCAGCAACACCTGGTCGAGCCAGGCCGCCACCGCGACGTTCCTGGCCGGCGAGGTCCGCGAGTTCTGCCGCACGCTTGACCGGCACGACCCGGTCACGGGCATGTACCAGGAGGGCGGCAGCCTGGTTGGCTGGGGGCCCGAGGTCGGCGAGGTCACCGTGCAGGACTACGACGACCTGGACGACTTCGACGGCGTCGAGTTCGGCACCCTGGGCGACTTCGACGGGCCGATCAACGCCTACGGCGAGATCATCCCGCACCTGAACCCCGACGGCACGGTGGCTCTTGACCCCGGCACCGGGGAGCCGCTCCCGATGATCGGCTGGAGCCAGCGGGTCGAGGTCGTGAAGATCAGCCCGTTCGACGCCGGCACGCCGCTGGCCCCCGACTACACCGACCCGCCCAGCGGCTCCTTCGAGGGGCGCGAGGTCGATGACTTCCCTCTGCTTGTGACGGTGATCGTGGAATACCAGGGAGCGTATGACCCCAGTCCCCAGGAGGTTGTTCGAATCGTGTGGATCGCTCCCTGACGCCCACGGACGGGCCGAGGGAAGCGCCTTGATCGAGGTGACCGTATGAATGCTCGTGGCCTGCTGTCCGTGGTCGGCCTTGCGGATTCCGTCCAGCGCCTGCGGCGCCGCGCCAAGCGGCTGCGTTCGCGCCGGGGCGTCGTCAGCGTCGTGGCCATGATGTTCGTGGTGATGTTCGGCTCGCTGGTGGCCGCCATGGCCATCTCCAGCCAGGGCAACATCCGGGCGGCCAGCACGCACCTGCACGTCTCGCGCGCCATGAACGCGGCCGAGACGGGCCTGGCGATGGCCCAGGACCGCGTGGGCGAGGCCGCTTCCAGGTTTATCGTGTCTTCGAGCACCATCGACGCCGACTTCGCCACCGCGCTGTGGAACGGCGATCTTGGTGCCCTGGGTGATATCGAGATCCTCGACCCGCCCAGCGGGCACTTCCAGGCGGGCGCGCCGGCGGGCCTGGCCGAGGCGGTCGCCCAGATCCACGCCGCCGACCTCAACGTGATCTTCTTCAACGGGATCGAGGAGGCGACGATCGGGGCGGCCCCGGCGGGCGTGGACCTGGACGTGTACGCCGCCGACGGGTGGGTCTACACCCCCATCATCGCGCTCAATGACGTGGAGGACCCCGAGTCGCCCGCGGGCGCGTCGGGCTTCAGCGTCACCTACGCCCCGCTGGCCAGCGGCACGGGCGTGCGGATGATCGTCACCGGCTACGACTTCGGCTACACGCGCCAGGGCCAGCCGCTGACGCGCACCATCATGCAGGACGTGCAGATGGCCAAGCGCGTCGAGCACGCGGTCATCAGCCCCACGCGCATCATGATCGGCAAGAACGTTCTGATCGAGGGCGACCTGGGCGCCCGATACACCGAGATCGACGAGGAGCACGGCGACCCCCTGGTCATCCGCTCGGACTTCCTGGGCCTGGACGCGCTGCTGGACGATAAGCTCGGTGACTTCTTCGACGGGCTGGCGGACTACGACGTCGACGGCGACAACCGCCTGCGCACCACCCACCCCACCGAGGGCCTGGGCGTGCCCGACAACATGAGGGACTACGACAACGACGGCAGCCCCGACGGCGCGTTCCTCGACGCCACCAACGACGGGTTCGTCGACGAGTTCGACGTCTTCATCCGCCACTACGACACCAACGACGACGGACGCGTCACCCTGACTGAGGACCTCACCGACGGCACCCCCGCCGAGGGCCAGTCCCCCGAGTTCATCAGTTCGGGCGGCACATGCCCCGACACCAACCTGGCGCTGCTCATCGACATGAACCGCCCCGATCGCAACCGCAACGGGGTCTACGGATTCCTTGACCTCAACTCCAACGGGCTGTGGGACCCCGCGGACGAGGACCTGCTGGATTACGACGACGTCACCGAGACCTTTGCCGACCAGGAACTGGGCTTCCGCGACGGCTGGATCGACAAGCTCGACCGCTATTCGAAGGTCAACGGGTCGCTCTCGTTCGTCGTCTCGGCCGCCGCCTGGGCCGGCGGTCAGGGCCAGTTCCTCGATCGTCTCCGCGGGCCCATCCGCCCCGCAGCCGGTGACGCGCCGATGCGGTTTGAGGTCGATTCCTCCAAGATCCCCGAGTTCACCAACGACTCGTTCACCGCGACCACGACCTCGCTGCGCGACGCCTGCAACGGCGACGCCTTCACCCAGCAGGTCGCCGACAACCTGGGCATCGGCGTGGGCGCGCTGGCCGGCTACGTCGAGGGCGCAAACCCGGGCGAGCCCCGCTACTACCGCGTGGACGCCGACGCCAACTACGACGGCCTGCCCGACAACAACGCCACCGCCTACTTCGAGCGAATGCCCTACAACTCCCCCAACTTCAACGACTGGTACTACCGCCCGGTCTACGAAAACATGGTGTTCCGCGACTGCCAGATCCCCATGGGCAACAACGGGCTGTTCATCAACTGCACGTTTGTGGGCGTCACCTGGGTCCGGAGCCACGCGAGCAACGACAACCCCATGTGGTCCATCTGGGGCCGCATGATGAAGGACGAGGCCACGGGGCGCCCCGTGCTGGAGAACGCCCGCTACGGCTGGGGAGACAACGTCGGCGAGACCGCCGCCGACCTGCTCCCGGCCATGGCCGCCCTGCTCAACCCTCCCGACCAGGTCGTCCGCCTGGCCAACGAGCCGCTGGATCGCGGCGACATCCGCCAGAGCCAGGTGGGCACATTCACCGTCGCCGCGCTGGTCGGGCTGCCCGCGCCGCTGGTGATCGACGGCCTGCACGTTTCGGACACCCGCGCCTACTCGAACAACATCCGCTTCCATGACTGCCTCATGGTCGGCTCCATCGTCAGCGACAACCCGGCCACCTTCAACAACGTCCGCAACAAGATCCAGTTCACCGGACGCTCCCGCTTCACCAGCCAGCACCCCGAATACCCCGAAGACCCGGCCTACAACCCCGACCCCGAGGACCTGGAGGTCATCGCGCGCTCCTCGCTGATGCTCCCCAACTTCTCGGTGGACATCGGCACCTTCAACAGCCCGCCCGAGCAGGCCGTCTCGCTCAAGGGCGCGGTGATCGCGGGCCTGCTGGACGTGCGAGGCAACTGCCAGATCGACGGCGCGCTGCTGCTCACCTACATCCCCGTCCTGGGCGAGGGGCCGCTCCGCGACATCAACGGCAACCCGCTGGGCAATCCCGCGCTCTTCAACACCACCCTGGGCTACTTCGGCCCGGACGACGGCGATGAGGAAGCTCTGGACCCCGAGAGCCTGCCGCTGGTCGGCGGCGTCCGCAACGCCGGTTGGGACACCAACGGCGATGGTCTGGCCGACGTCTCACCCTTCGAGGCCCAGCCCGCCGGCAGCACCATGATCCCCTTCAACGGCTACGGACGCATCCAGCTCCGCTTTGATCCCAACATCGTGCTGCCCGACGGCCTCCCGCTGCCTATGAGCATCGTCCCGATCTTCGGCACCTACCAGGAGGGCCACCTGTGAGCCGCTCACGTTGTCAACGTGCCACCGAGTCAGCCAGCTCCGCGGCTTACTCGGTGCGAGCAATCCCTGTCAAACGGACTCGCCGCCGCCCCGCCTTCTCCATCATCGAACTGCTGGTTGCCCTCACCATCAGCTCGATGCTCCTCACCGCGACCCTGGTCGCGCTCAACGCCTCGTTCCGGTCCTACAAGGTCACCACGGAGTCGGCTTCCTCGCACGTGGTCGGGCGGCTCGTGATGCAGCGCCTGCTCACCCTCATCCGCACCGGCGAGGAGTTCGGCCCCTACCCGGCCAACCCCATCGTCAACCCCATCATCAAGTCCACCTCGATCGAGTTCGCCGTCCCCGTCACCGACACCCTCACTCAGGTCTGGACCATCGAGCGCGTCACCGCCGAGACCCCCGAGACCGGGCCTTACTACATTCAGGCCACCGTCACGCAGATCGACGACGGCACGGTCATCTCCACCGAGACCCGCATCATGCTCCGCTATGTGCAGGACATGCTCTTCACGCTGGAGTACGACGTGGGGCCGCGCCTGATCCGCGCCAACATCGACCTCACGCTCCGCCCGGACGACGACCAGGCCGACTCGATCGCCGTCGGCCCCGACGCCCCCATCATCCGCATGGTCGCCTCGGTCAGCCCGCGCCGACTCGAAGAGTGAGCCTGTCGCTCGACTTGCGCCTCCCCGTCCCCTCCCACCCCCGCGTCCGGGGGCATCCAGCGACGCCGACGGAGAGGGACGCCTCACTCTTCCACTCCAACACCACCGCCAACCAACCACCACCGACGAGGGCGGGCTTTCCAGCCCGCCCTCCTCTGCATTGTCAAGAGTCCTCCCAACCCCCGGAATTCCACTGGCAGACCACCCGCCGATCATGTACCACAACCCCAGTTTGGCTTCGCCCACGCTCGGGAGCACCCCATGACCACCCGGCATCTCACGGCTCGGCGTTCGCCATGATACTGGCGTGCGACGTAGCCAGCAGCGCTGATGCCCAGACCGGCCCATCGGTCACGCGCTTTGGCATCGTCCCCGGCGCCTCAACACCCCACGCCGCCGACGCTGACACTCCTCCCGACCACCACCCCCCACGCTTACAATCCCCGGCCCGCGCCAACCGCCCGCCGGAGACCCCGATGCCACGCCCAACCGTTGCCGACCTGGTCGCCGCTGTCGAACGACTCGCCCCGCCCCATCTGGCCGAATCCTGGGACCGCGTCGGACTTCACGTCGGACGCCGCGCCGACGAGCTCACCGGCCCCGTCCTGCTCACCATCGACCTGACCGAACATGTGCTCGATGAGGCCATTGCCGCCCGAGCCGCGGCCATCCTTGCCTATCACCCACCCATCTGGAACCCCCTCAAAGCCATCACCGACGCCACCGCCCGCGAACGCATCATCTATCGCGCCATCGAAGCCGGCATCGCCATCTACTCACCGCACACCGCCCTGGATGCCGCCCCCGGCGGTCTGACCGACTGGCTGTGTGAGTGCCTCTCGGCCGACGGCGGCGTGATCCCCGGTGATTGCCGTGCCCTGACCCCCTCCACCCAGCCCGACCCCACGCGCGAGGTCAAGATCGTCACGTTCGTCCCCGAGAAGGACGTCGACCGACTCCGCATGGCCCTGGCCAGCGCGGGCGCCGGGATGATCGGTCGCTACCGCGTCTGCGCCTTCGCCAGCCCCGGCACCGGCTCATTCTTCGGCATGGAGGGCACCGCACCCGCAGTCGGCTCGCCCGGCCAGGTCGAGACCGTGCCCGAGAGTCGCCTCGAGATGGTCTGCTCCAAGCGAGCCCTGCCCATCGCCGTCGAGACCCTCCGCGAGTTCCACCCCTATGAGGAACCCGTGATCGACGTGTACGACCTGCACGGCGAGCCGCGCCGTGGCATCGGTCCCGGCCGCCGCCTCGTGCTCGACCAGCCCGTGCCCGTCGCCGAACTGGCCCGCCGCCTGCGCGACCACCTGGGCGTCGCACGCCTCCAGATCGCGCTTACCGATGAGGCCGACCCGCCCCGCCGCACCATCGGCGTCGTCGCCGGCTCCGGCTCCGATGCCCTGGCCCTGGCGATCCGCGAGAAGTGCGACGTCTTCGTCACCGGCGAGATGACCCACCACAGCATCCTCGAAGCCCTGCACTCGGGCGTCAACGTTGTGCTCGCCGGGCACACCAACACCGAGCGCGGCTACCTGCCCCGCCTGGCCCGCCGACTGACCGACTCTCTCAAACCCGTCGAGTTTCGCGTCAGCACCACCGACCGCGACCCGCTGAAGCGCGTGTGAGAAGCTCAGACAGAACCGGCCGCGCGTGCGGCCAGCACCGTGCGACCAAGAACCTCGCCCGATCTCGCCCTCGTTGCTGGGCCACCAAGCGTCGACCGGGCCCAGCGCGCGTCGCGTGCTCACGCACCCGGCTCGACTCACTTCAGATTCCCCTCCGGCATCTGCCCAACAACCGCCCCGATCATCCGCACCCGCTCCGACACCGATCCCTCGCTGTCCATCAGCAGGTCAACAGTCGCCTGGTTGGACCGCTCGCCGAGGACCCGTCCCGTCAGCCCGATCGCGATCGCATCGACCACCCGCTGGGCCCACGCCCGGTCGGCCCGCAACCCATCCCACCTCCACGCATCGGGCGCCAAGTTCCCCAGTGCCCACGACGCCTCCTGCGCCAGCGACCACCGCTGGATCATCGCGTTGGAATCCCCGTACGCCGAGTCTTCGGTTGGATACCCGTCGGGCGTGGACCGATCGAAGATCTGGAAGCCCGCGAGCTGCAGGTACTCGCTCATCCGCCACGGGTGGTGCCACGCCGCGCCACGCGAAAGCCGCAGGCAGTAATCCAGCGGCGTGGTCATCCGCCGGGCCCTTGTCGCCGCCCAGAACTCCGGGTGCTCGCTCATCGCCAGCAGCATCGCCGCCATGTCGCCGCCGGTGGCCTCAAACTCTCCCGCCAGCGCGTCCACCAACCCCTCGGGCGCGGGCACGCACACATAACTCTCGCACAGTCTGGTCGCCATGTACCTGGCCGTGCTCGGGTGCGCCGCCAGCGCCTCGATCACGAACAGGGCGCGGTCGTACCGCTCGCTCCGCGCCGCCGCCGGCAGCGCGACCCCGACCACCCGCGTCGCCTCGCCCCCGCTCACGGAGGGATCGAACCTGAAGTTGAACCCGCGTGGCCCGCCGCCGGCAACCGCTTCGCCAAGCGTCGACGCGGTCCATCCCGTCAGCACGCCCGCCAGGTTCGTCACGTCGGCCTGCGTGTACCCGCCGTCCACGCCCAGTGTGTGCAGTTCCATGATCTCCCGCGCGTAGTTCTCGTTAAGCCGTCCCGCGAACGACTGGTCCTGGTCCAGATACCGCAGCATGGCCGGGCTCCGCGCCGACGCCAGCAGCAGGTCCTGGAACGGCGCCGCCCCCAGCCTCGCAAACTCCGCGTGCTCACGCCACTTGCGATCACCCTCCGCTTTCCTGATCCACGTCGAGAAGTGGTTCTGGGCCCACAGCACGAACCGGGCCCGCGCCGGGTTGGGCGTGTAATACAGATGCTCCAGCGCACGCCGCGGCGGGCCGTAGTCGTACCGTCCATCCTCAAACCAGATCAACCCCGGCCCCATGGCCGTCATCTCGCCCGCCTCATCCAGCCCGCGCGACAGCCGATCCGCCAGCCACGCCGACCGTCCCATCGACAGGATCGCCGCCAGCTCCGCGTCGTCCGGCCCGAACGCGAAGCGGTCCAACATTGTCACCGCGCGGTCGTACTCGGTCCCGCCGCCGGGCTCGCGGGCCAGCACCCGCACCATCACGGGCCCGGCCTCGCCCACATTGCCGTCCTGGTCGAAGGACCGCACGCTGATCGCGTGCTCGCCCGGCTCCAGCCCGCGCGCCAGCAGCGGCAGCACGATCGGCCCGCCCTGCATCCGCACGCCACGCCGCACGCCCGTCTCCACGCCGTCGATGATCAACTCGACCCGCTCGACGCCGCGGTCATCGCTGGCCTCGGCCACCACCGCGCCGGCCATGAAGAACTCGTCGCCTTCACGCGGATAGAGCAGCCTCGCGAGCGGCGCGGCGTTCACCGCCTGACCATCCCCCCCGGCATCCCGCGCTGTCGACACCGCTGGCACCGCCGCCCCGTCCGCGCGGCCGTCGGGCGTCCGCTCCTCCCGCATCACGACCGACTGGATCCACACATTCCGGTCGCCAACCCCGGGCTGATACCGGTCATTCGTGAACGTCACCACCAGCGTCTTGGGCCCCGCCGGCACCTCGCACACCTCGACAAACCGCGTGTCCCACCACGTCGCGGCCTGCACCACCCCCAACTCCATTGGCCCCTCGCGCGCACTCTCGAGCGTAAACGTCAACTCCGGCGCACCCTCCAGCATCGTCCCCAGCGCCTCAACACCCACCCGGAACCGGCCCGAGAGATCATCGGCCAACTCAAGGCGGATCGTCTCCCGCGAGTACATCCCCACCGCACGCCGCTCACGCGGGTAGTGGTCCGTCTTGAACAACTCCCGCGTCTTGTCGTCCCACGCCGGCTCGTGGATGCCGAACCGGAGCGTCCGAAGCGGCGTGCCGCGATACCAGGACGCATCCCGCTCGAACAGCACGGTCTGCACCGGCGTCCGCGCGACCACGCCCCCCGTTGACGGGGCCGCTTCCGAACCACCCGTATCACTTGTGCCGCTCGCGCCATGGGCGCCACCGGCGCGTCCCGCGCCACCCGCGCCACCCGAATCGGTCCCGCTCACCCCGATCTCGCCCTCACCAACCCATGCCACCATCTCAATCGTGTTCGCCCCATCCCCGAACTCATCGGCATCCACCAGGAACCGTGGCGCAAACGTCCGCTGCCGACCCATCTCCCGCCCGTTCACCAGCAGCGCGACCCGCGGCGCGGCCAACGCACCACCTTCAACCCCGGGCGTCCACGCCTGGCCCTCCACCAGCAGGTCCCCAGTCACCGACCGCCCCTCGAGCACCTGATCCAGCGCGATCCGCACGGGCACCACCCCCAGCCCCATCGGGTCGCGGGCAGACATCATGCCCGTTGAATCCATCACGCCACCGCCACTCATCACGCCCAGGCCGCCCATGGAGCCCATCGCACTCATGGATCCCATCATCCCGCCCGTCGACGACGTGCCCGCCATGCCGCCCGCCATCGCGCCGCCCGATCCGCCGCCCATCGCCCCACCCGGCTCTTCGAACGCCCCGTCCAGCGACGGAATCACCAGTCCCCCCGAACCCTGCAACCTCCCGCCCTCGCCCGCCCGCACCTCCACCGGGCCTATCC
>Ga0163155_10001908_pt1 | contig 24218 bp, 22 predicted proteins | sample OliLakLV19SP4G1_FD_148611 | JGI IMG/M metagenome (GOLD analysis project Ga0163155, IMG submission 148611) | Freshwater microbial mat bacterial communities from Lake Vanda, McMurdo Dry Valleys, Antarctica - Oligotrophic Lake LV.19.SP4.G1 | ecosystem: Environmental > Aquatic > Freshwater > Lake >... | reverse complement strand
GCCCCCAACAATCCTCGGTGCCCCCCGGCCCCTCGCATCATCGCGCCGCGATCGCCCTCGGGTCGAACATCGACTCGTCTGACGCCTCGCGCGCCGACCATCTCCACGCCGCGCTCGAAGCCCTGAACGACCCGCCTCGGACCGTCGTGATCGCCCACTCCGATTTCATCCCGACCGCCCCCGTCGGGCCGATCCCCCAAGGTCCGTACCTGAACGCCGCCGCCATTCTCGAGACCTCGCTGGCACCGATGGCCCTGCTCGCGCGCCTGCTCGAGATCGAGCACACCCGAGGGCGCGACCGCGCCCGCGAAGGGCGGTGGGGACCCCGCACCCTCGATCTCGACTTGCTGCTCTACGACGACCTGGTGCTCGAACAGCCAGGCCTGACCATCCCGCACCCGCGCCTGGCCGATCGCGGGTTCGTGCTCATCCCGCTCGCGCAGATCGCGCCAGACTGGGTGGTGCCGGGCGCTCGCGCCGGCGGCAGGACCGTCGCCCGACTTTTGGCCGCGCTCTCGACCGCGTCGGAGATCCGGCCATGAGCCGTGTCTGGCTCAGACTGATGGTTCCCGCGGGACTTCTCTCGCTGGGCGTCCCTTCGGCCCATGCCGACGAAGCCGCCGCCCGAGTGCTCGCGCGGGTCCGCGACGCCTACCGCGCCGCCCCGATCCACGAGCGTCTGACCATCGAAGTCCTCGCCCAGGACGGCTCCGCCGAAGCCTCCGAAGGCTCGCTCCACCTTGATCTCCGCCCCGAGTCGGATCGCCCCTTCGACCTCGCGCTCGGCCCGATCCGGGCCGCCGTCACCGCCGACCGCCTCATCATCCTCCACGCCACCGAACCCGACCGCTATGTGGGCGTCCACCTCAGTTCCCTCAGCTTTGACGCGCTCTCCCACATGATGCCCTCGCTGCCGCTGCCCCAGATCGCCATCGCCCTGCCCGACCCCGACGCCGCCCTGTCCGACGACCAGATCGCGCTCGACCCGCTCCTGCCCGCCATCACGCTCCGCGAAGTCGCCCGCGGCCCCACGACCGTCACGCTGGCCGGTCGCCTCGGCCCCGCCGCCGCCACCCTCACCATCAACCACACGACCCATCGCATCGAGCGATTCGAGGCCACCATCCCCGCCCCCTCCAGTTGGTACGAGCTCATCCTCACCTGCGACGCCGTCGCCCACGATCCAACCGCCGGAATCGATCCCCCTGACGACCTTGCCCCGCCGTCGCTTCCCGAACTCTCCACCCGCACCCGCGTCGATCGCGTGGCCGACCTCCGCCCGCGCGGCCTGGTCCTGGTCCCCGGCGCCGATCTGGGCTGGGTTCCCATCGCGCTGGCCCCCGCCGATCCCGACCAACCCACCACCCTGGCCGGCCTGCTCGCCGACCTGGATGCCGCCGCCCCAGCCACGCGGCTGCTGCTGGGCGTGGTCGAACTCACCGACGACGGCGCATGGATCGACTCGGCCCGGCGCACCGTCGAGCTCATGCGAGGCGTCCGCCCCGATGGGCCCAGCCTCCTGCTTGTCTTCGACCCGGCTGGCCGTCCGTCGCGGAGTTGGCCGACCGCCCGGGCCGCGCTCTCCGACTTCGACCTGGGGACGACCCGATTGGGCTGGGTGGACGGCCGAACGCTGCCTCTGGGCCGGTCGCTGCCTCGGATCGATCCCGCGGTGATCGTGCTGGATGTCGACGGGCTCATCGTCGGAGCCGTCACCGCCCACGCTGACCCGACCGCCGCTGCCGACGACGCCCGCACACTCGGTGTGGCCGTCGGCGCCGCGCCCTGACGCCCGGGAGCGACGCGCCCGCCGCGCAAGTCATGCGCAGATCGGCCCTTGCCCGTGGCCATTCACCGAAATCTGGAGAACTGTTGCCGCCTGCGCCAGCCGTCCGGCCCGCCGATTGCGGAGGCTCCTGTGGTTTGCTGGTCAAGTCGCGCCGCGATTTGGACGATTGGCCCATGCACGCGGCCGCGACTCACTGCCCAAGGACGCACCACCATGAAGATGGTCCGGGAACCCTCGAGGGTCGTGGCTTCGGTGTTCTCGCTCTGCGCGTTCGTGGTGGCGGTCGTCGCCGGATGGCGGGCCGGGGCTTCGTCTCTGGACATCCTGTTCTCTGCGACGGTGTGCATGGTCGTGTCGCACCTGGTTGGCCTGTGGGCCGGTTGGGCGGGCGAGCGATCTTTGCGCGAGTTCATCACCCGGTACCGGGCGAGGAACCCGGTCGAGGACGTCAAGGGGGCGGGTCGCGCCCTGAGCCAGGCGAGCGGGGGACGCTCCGCACAACCTGTGGAAAGTGTTGTGAACAAACGGGCTGCGTGAGGAATCGCGCGGACTCGGCTTGCATCGGCGGGCACGCCCTGCAATACTGGCGCTCGTGCGCCAGGGATCGGCGCGTCGCGTCCGCTGCTCATCGCGTTCCAGGCCGGGTGCTCCCAGGATAGGGGCCGGCCGACCAGCCAATCGGCTGGGCCCGGTTCTCGGGGTGCGTCTGAGCGGGGGTCGCCGGGTCAAGGAGAGGACCGATGGCAGCCATTCGCGCATCTCGCTACTCCGGCTCGCGCAACTCGCGTGGGGACGATCGCCGGATCACCCGGTCGGTCACGCCGCTGACGATCGCGCTGGACAAGCTCGACAGCAAGGAAGTCTGGGCCAGGTACCAGAAGAACCACGAGGACGTGGTCCGCAACTACCTGGTCGAGAAGTACCTGCCGCTGGTGCGGTACAACGCCGAGCGGATCTGCAAACGCCTGCCCGACGAGGTCGACATCGACGACCTGATCCAGGCGGGCACGTTCGGCCTGCGGGAAGCGGTGCACGCGTTCGACCTTGCGCGGGGCGTCAAGTTCGAGACGTACTGCGCCAACCGGATCAAGGGCGCGATCCTGGATGAGCTGCGGGCGATGGACTGGGTGCCGCGGCTGGTGCGCAGCCGGACCAACAAGCTGGAGTGGGCCAGGCAGCGGATCGAGATGGCCCTTGGCGAGCCGGCCACCGACGAGCAGATCGCGCAGATGCTGGGGCTGGAAGTGGACAGCGAGGAGTTCCAGAAGCTCAAGCGCGACAGCAGGCCAACGAACATCTCGAGCATCAACCGCAAGGCGTTCCCCGGCGACAGCGGGCGCGAGGTGCGCGAGCTGGATATCGTGCGGGACGGGTCGGATGAGGGCCCGGTCTCGGAGTTGCAGAGGCGGGACCTGCGGGAACTGATCACCAAGGGGCTGAGCCGCGCGGAACGGCTGATCGTGATCCTCTATTACTACGAGGGGATGACGATGAAGGAGATCGGCGCGACGCTGGATCTGTCGGAGAGCCGCGTGAGCCAGATGCACTCGAGCATCTTGGCGCGGCTGAAGGCGCAGATGCAGCACCGGATGCGTGAACTCGAGCCGGTGGAGTAGGGACAGGGAACCCCGTCGCTCACCGGACCTCGCGGACCTTGATCTGCCCGCCGTCCACCGCGGTCACCCTGATCCTGGCGCCGGCGGGGATCATGCCGAGTTCGGAGAGCGCATCGTAGCGCGTGCCCGCGATCCGCACCGCGCCCACGGGGCGGAGCACGCTCAGCGCCTCGCCTTCCATGCCCACCAGCGCGAGCTGCATGTCGGCCTGGGCCTGCTTCGCGGCCGCTTCCTGCTCGATCTGCTCCTCGGACTTGCCGCCATAGATCAGCGCCCGTCCGATGGGCGTGTGCGGGAACACCTTCATCCCGAACACCACGACCATCGGCCCCAGGATCAGCATGACCGCCAGGCCGATGAAGCCGGTGATGGTGTCGTAGCGGAAGAGCATCACCAGCCCGGTGATGGCCAGCCCCACACCCACGACGGAGATGATGCCCATCGAGGGCACGAAGACCTCGAGCAGCAGCAGGGCCAGGGCCGCCGCCAGCAGGATGATTCCCCACAGCAACTCTTGCTCAGGCACGAGATCGGACCTCCATCGACGGCCCCACAGCGGCCGCGGTTGAACACGAGCGACCCGCCGGCGTCAGGTCGCCGCCGGGTCCGAATCGACCTCGACACCCACCCGCATCGCGCTGGCCGAGACCACGCGCACGCGCGTGCCCGCGGGGATATACCCGATCTCGGCCACCACGTCGACCAACCTTCCCTCGATCTCGGCCCGCCCGGCGGGGCGCAGGTCGGTGATCGCCACGCCGGCGGTTCCCATCAGGGGATGCACGCCCGGTGCCATGGCCGCCAGCGTGCCGCCGCCTGACTCGTCCTGCAGCACGAGTTTGTCGATGATCGGCAGCGAGCCGAGGTGTTTCGTGATGAAGTAGATCGCGACTCCCGACGTGACGATCGCGGCCAGCAGCATGGCGGCCGAGAACAGCGCGCTCTGGCCCGTGCCCGCCTCGCCGGGGAACAGCCTGTCGCCGCTGGGGATGATCACCCCGAGCAGCCCGCCGAACAGCAGCACGATCCCCGCGAAGCCGAAGACCCCGAACCCCGGAACGACGAACAGTTCGAGGGCGAGCATCAGGACGCCGCCCAGGATGGCCGCGACTTCCCACCACGACGCCATGCCCACGATCATGGACGGGGCGATCAGCCCGGCCAGCGCGACCAGCGCGATGAAGCCCGGCACCGTCGCGCCCGGGTGGGTCATCTCGACGAAGATCGCGATCAGGAACACGACCACCAGCACGAACCGCACGGGCCAGCTGACCATGAACCGGGCCATGCTCTCCGACCACGATTCCTGCATCCACGCGACGTGGGTCGCGCCGAAATACGAGCGGATGTCGCCCTCGCTCTTCACGGTCGCCGTCGCGACCCCCAGCGTGCGCAGGTCCTCGGCCTTCATCACGATCGGGCCCGCCCCGTCGGTCACATACATCACCAGCTCGTAGTTCCCCCGGTCGCCCGCGGTGAGGACCGGGCGCGACGTGCGCTCGGTCAGCTCGTCGTTCACCGCGTCGGCCAGGCTCTCGAGCGACTCGCCCGCGGGCTGGAAGTAGTCCTCGGAACGCACCAGCGGCGGCGGGCGCTCGGGCTGCATCCCCTGGCCTGCGGAGCCCACATCGGTGGGCAAGCCCGTGGTGCCCGCCGTGGCCGAGGGCAGGAGCGCGCCGCTGCGGGTCGGCTCGCCCGCGAAGAGAAGCTGGTGCTCGGCCTCCGTGACACACAACAGTCGCCCGCTGCGCACATCGCGCACCAGCCACAGTTCCACCCCGCGGCTGACGATCGCCTGCACGAGCATCTCGTCGTAGCCGTTGCGCCGGGCGGAGTTGACGACCTCGGCCACCAGCGGCGACATGACCTTCTGCCGCTCGTGCTCGGGCAACTCGTTGAACGCCTGGAACGTGCCCATGCCCATCAGGATCGGCAACGCGTCGCCCATCGTGGCCGGGTCGCCAGTCACGATCCGCTTGCACGCCAGCGAGATGATCGCGCCGGCCGAGTATGCGTCCGGATGGATCCACGCGACCGTGAGCGGCACGGTCGTGGCCTTGATCGCGTTGCAGATCTCCAGTGCGGCCTTGAGCTCGCCGCCCGGCGTGTCCATCTCAAACACGATCGCGTCGGCGCCGGCCTCCTCGGCGGCTTTGATCCGCCGCAGCACGCTCCGCGCCGTGTACGAGTCGATCTCGCCGCGAATGACGATAATCGCGACGTTGTCGGCCTGATTCGAGACGGCGACGGCGGGACCCGAGGCGGATTGAACGCCGGGAACCGTCGGCGAGGAGATGCCGCCTGGCTGGGCCCGCGCCCGCTCCGGCGTCAGCACGCCAATCACCGCCATCAGGACCAGCGCGACCAGACCCGCCAGGCTCCTCGCCCGGCTGGCCCCCAACCGACTTGTTTCAGGATTTCGTTCCACAGCATCAGTATATGGAGTCGGTCGCGGCGGCTTTCTCGGAGCGGCCGGCTCCCGACAAGCAACCGGACCCGAAGAGACGGCTTTGGTTTGGAGCGGAGCTGGCGACAATCCAGAGGCCTTTCTCACGCTCGGGCCGCCTTCTCGGACGCCATCGATTGCTCGACGCGCCACGTCATCGGCTGGACCGAGCAATCGATGAACACCGAGAAGAATCCATGCCGCTTGCCCGCCCGCTCGGCCGCGGCTGACACCTCGTGCTGCCGCACCAGGGGCCAGATGATCTGCTTGTCCGTCTCCGGGATCGGCAGGCCCGCCATTTCATCCTCGCGGAACCAGTCGAGGCGTCCCTCGTTCATGTCCCGGGCCTCGACCTCGACGGGGCCGATCACGCGAAAGTAGAACAGCAGCCAGTGCCCACGCCCCTCGAACGCTCGCTCGGCGATCAGGCCCATGAGGTGCAGCCGCTCGATCGGGACGTGGATCCCGGCCTCCTCCAGGATCTCGCGCTGGGCGCACTGGTGGGGCGACTCGCCCGTCTCCACATCCAGCTTCCCACCGATCGGCGAGCACAGCCCGAAGTTGGGGTGCTTCTTCCGCAGCAGCAGCAGATGACGCCCCTGCGCATCCCGCAGATCGCACAGACACGCCAGCCGATACGGCATCGAGGGCTCCGCCATGAGGGAGCGTAGGAGGGTGCTGCCAGTCCGCGCTCGCGCCCTCGAACAGGAAGGGCCGCGCGACCGTTACGGTCAAACAAGCGCCCCGGACCATCCGCACCAGTCGCGCCCCAAAGCGGGCGGACTGGTGGCACCCTCGATACCATCTGCCCGATGTCCCTTCCCAATCGCGTCACCGTCATGGGCCTTGGCCGCTTTGGCGGCGGGCTGGGCGTCACCCGATTCCTGCTCTCGCAGGGATGCCGGGTGCTGCTTACCGACAAGCTGCCGGCGGACCAGGTCACGGCCCAACTCGATCCGCTCGCTCCCGCGATCTCGACCGGACAACTTTCGCTCCGGCTGGGCGAGCACGCAGAGGCCGACTTCACCGGGACCGATCTGGTGGTCGCCAACCCCGCCGTGCCCGCGCCATGGCGCGATCCGTACCTGGTGGCCGCCGCCCGGGCCGGCGTGGCGATCACGACGGAGATCTCGCTGCTGATCGAGCGCCTTCCGCCAAGCGTGCGGGTCGTCGCCATCACCGGCTCGGCCGGCAAGAGCACGACCACCGCGCTGACCCACCACATCCTGTCCGCGATCTCGCCGGCGCGGGCTTGGGTCGGCGGGAACCTGGGCGGCTCGCTGCTCCCGGACCTTTCGGCGATGAGGGCGGGCGATGCCGTCGTGCTCGAACTGTCGTCGGCGATGCTGTGGTGGCTGGGCGGCGCGCCGGAACTCGCAAACGCGCGGGCCATGCGGACGCCTTTGAGTCCGACCGTCGCGATGGTCACCTCCTTCGCCCCCAACCACCTCGACTGGCACGTCGAAGAGAGCCACTACCGCCGCAGCAAGCAACACCTGCTCACCACGCTCGGGCCAAACTCGCTGGCGATCCTCGGCCCGGGCGCGACCGACTGGCCCACGCCGTCGCACTCGACGCGCCGGTGCATCGACGAGCGCACACCGCTGGCGGCGATGCCCACCCTGCGCATCCCCGGCCCGCACAACCTCCGCAACGCACACATGGCCCTGGCCGCGGCCCATCACCTGCTGCCCAACCTTTCGCGCGCCGACGCCTTGGCGGCCGCATCCACGTTCCCGGGACTGCCCCACCGACTGTGCATGGTCCACGAATCGCCCGAAGGCGTCCGGTTCTACGACGATTCCAAGTCCACCGTTCCCGAGGCCACGCTGCTGGGGATCGACGCCCTGCGCCCGGCCCGTATCCACCTGATCGCCGGCGGATACGACAAGCACCTCGACCTCTCGCCCATCGCCCGCCGGGCGGCTGAACTCACCAGCCTCAGCACGATTGGGGCGACGGGCAAGGCTCTGGCGGAGTCGGCCAGTCGCTTCTCGTCCGCGGCCGAGCACTGCGGGACGCTCGAGATCGCCATGCGGCGCATCCACGCGACCACCCGCCCCGCCGACGTGGTCCTGCTCTCGCCCGGTTGTGCATCCTGGGACCAGTTCGAGAACTATGAGCATCGGGGCCGCGAGTTTGCCCGACTGGCCGGGCTGCGGACGCCCAAGACCACCAATGCCTGAAGCAACGCGACCATCTTCGCCTCGATGCCTTCCTCTCGATCGATTTCTGCTCACCCTGATCGCGTCCAGTTCGACCGCCTTGACGCCGCACGCCCTCGCCTTCCCCCCCTACCGCCTCTGGCGACTCCAGGCCCAATCCCGCCCGATCTTCCCGCACGTCCGCCTTCTGCACGACGCGCAAGTGGTCGAGTTCGACGGCCAGATCGCCGTTCACGCCCACGCGCCCGACGGGTCGGTCGTGTTTCTCGAAGTCATCGCGTGCCGCCCCGACACGAAAGAGCACGAGTCGCTCGTGGTCTCGCCCGCGCTCGCGTCGCACGTCCACGCCGCCCTTCTGTTGCTGAGCGTGGAGCCGGGGCATCCGGGCGGATGGGAGTGGCAGGGCGAAACCCTGCACTCGATTGCCGCCGCGGGCTCACCGCTGCGGGTCAGCATCGCCTGGAACGATGCCAACGGAATCCACCACGAGCACGCCGCCACCGACCTCATCATCAACCGCGCCGATGGTCGGACGATGACCGACGCGCTGGCGGGCGAGTCCTCTTCGTCGAGCAGCCGCGCCGATTCCGACGGACCCATCAATCCTTCGCCCGCCTTCGTCTTCGCCGGCTCCCGCTTCGTCACCCGGAACGACGCCGAGCTCTACGACGCCGACGGCACCGGCCTGATCGTCGGCCTGCACACCTTTGGCTCCGCGACCATCGCGCTCACCAGAACCATGAGTCCAGAGGCTTCCGTCGAAGAGCCCGAGTGGATCGCCCGCCGCGACCTGCTCCCCCCGCGCGGCACGCCCGTCGTCGTGCGCATCCACGCGACCAGATGAACGCGCGCGTCGTGTCCACACACGGATTCCAGATGAATCTGGAGAGGCGACTGGCTCCCGATCGCGCTCCGGATCCGAGCCCCCGACGGCAGGCGGGTGGCCAAAGAGCCGAGGACGTGGACGACTCGACCGCCCGGCTCCTGCCGGGTGCTCGGAGCCAGCCGCCCCCGCGCGATCACATCCCCCGAAACACCACCGCGCACGCCGACTGCCCGTGCAGCGCGCTCCAACCGCCCACCGGCCCGATCTCGCCCGCGGCGAAGAACCCCGCCAGCGGCACGCTCGCCGCCGTCGCCATCGCGATCCCGCCCTTGGCCCGCACCTCGCCCGGCACCTCCGGCGCGAACGCGCGGCACACCGACTCGGCGTCATGGCTCGGCCCGCCGAACAGCGACTTGCCCCGCTGGTTGCACGAGATGAGCAGCACGCCCGCCGGCGGCCCGTGGATCCCCTGCGCATCCATGAGCATCGCCAGATCCTCGTGGGCGGTGCGACGATCCCGGACGTGGAACCGCACCGTCTGCCCGACACGCACGCGATCGGCCACCGCCAGCGCGCCCGACTCGCGATCCGCCCCCACCACGTTGCGCACCAGATAGTCCGCCCGCCCGAAGCGATCCTTGTACTCGTCGGCCACCACACCCATCAGCACGCCCTGCTCGCGCACGAGAGTCTGGTCGCCGTCCCGCAGGTGCTCGAAAAGGCCCTCGAGCACGCCCAGCGCGGGGCGCCCGCCCAGTTCCATGACCGCGTTGCCCCTGGCCTTGGTCACCACCAGGTTCTCGCCGATCGCCCGCGCCCCCTGCGACACCACCGCGTCCACGCGCAGCGCCCCGGACAGCGTCACGCCCACGCCACCCGACGCCAGTACCTGCCCGCCCACAATCAACCGGCTGTCCCCCGCCACGCGCCCGCCCGACGCCAGACCTCCCACGATCTGCCCGCACCCGCGCCCATCCACCACCGCCCGCGCCCCGTTCAACTCCGGCAGCAACTTCACCAGCGGCAACGAGAACGGATCGGCCAACAGGACCATGGCCCGCAGGTCCTCCCCCAGCCCCAGCCGTTCGCCAAGGCGTGACGGCGAGGCGCCCTGGGCCGGGCCCGGCACCAGATCGCCGGTCGAAAACTCCCGCACCCGCACGCCCGGCAACCGCGCCGCCAGCACCGAGACGCCGGGAGCGCCCTCGAGCTCCACTGAGCCGCCGATCACCGCCTGCGTGGAAACCCCGATCATCGCGCCCGGCGCCAGCCGCTCTCGCACCTCGCGGGCCACGCTCTCAGCCGACGCCACATGCTCGCCCGCGATGAACACCATCGCCAGGTCGCACGCCCCGCCCAGGTGCGCCGCCGCCCGCTCGGCCACCTGCGCCGCCGCCATCGACGCGTCGCGATGGCCCGACAGTCCCCAGCCGAAGCGCGGCCCGCCTCCCGATGTCGCGCTCTGGTCAGATGTCATGCCGCGCCCCACCTCGCGCGGCCCTATCGCCGCCGCGACTTCCTGCTGATGGTTCCAATCGATCGCACGCGAGCCGCCCCGACGCGACGCGCCCCTCACGGGCATGATACCCGAAACCACACGCCCCACGCCAGTCCAAGGCCGGTGGTTCACAACAACCCAGATGAACACGCGGCGACCCAACGTCCAAGGCTGCCGACGGGCCACGAGCGCAAGGTGATCGGAGCCCACGTTGCCACGCGGCGCGCGTCGGCACGCTTGGTGGGCTCAACCCCGCGCCGTCGATCGGCACCACCCGCTCAAAGCCGCAGGTGGTGGCACGAAAATCACCGCCCGGGCGGTGTCGCTGGCTCCGTGGGCGGAACGCTCGGCTCCGCCGCCGGTTCCGTCCCGGGTGCTGGACCCGGTTCGCTTCCCGGCGTCGCGGGCTCGGGCGCCGGAGCGGGCTCCGGTGCCGCCGGCGTCGCACCCGGCTCAGTTCCCGGCACAGGCGCCGGCCCGCCGGGCGGCACGCTGGGCGTCCCCTCTGGATTGAAAGGATTCATCACCGGCTGCTCCAGCCAGCCCGTCAGCCCAGGCCCCGCTGGCCCCACATCGCCCGGCACCGCGGGCAGTTCCGGCGCGGGCGGCGCAGGCCGTACGGCCAACTCTGCCAGCGACAGCAGCGCCACCGGCGTCGCCACCTCATCCAGGCTCTCCAGCCTCGCCTTGGCCAGCGTCACATGGTTGTCAAAGCCGTTGGCCTCGGCGATCTCAACCACTCGCTCGTAATGACCCCGGGCCGCCCCGATGTCACCAAGGCACTCGGCCATCGCCGCCAGACCGTACCCGGCCCGGATCGCGATCAACCCCTTGCCCGAGCTTCCGCCCGCCTTGTCCATCACCCGCTGGTAGAGCGCGGTCGCCTGCTCGATCAGGCGCGTGCGTTCCTCCTGGGTCAGGGCATCGTCCGGAGAGGCCAGCGTCCCGTCGGGGCTGAGCGTCACGCCCGTCTTCACGCCCGCGCGGATCGACGTGACATACACGTCCGCCGCCTCAAGCCTCGCCAGCATCGAGACCGACCCGATCCCCTCGAACTCCTCGGCGACGGCCTTCAGCGCCTCGGGGCTGGCGTTCCCGCCCGCGATCTGGGCCTCATACTGCGCGAACGCCGCGTCGATCTGCTCGGCCTGTCGCTTCTGCCACCAGTTCCAACCCGCCCACGCCGCCATGATGACGGCGCACAGGATGAGGAACGGCCCGCCCCACTTCTGCACAAAGTCGATGAAATCCGTGTTGAGGCGCGACTCCTGAAGCCCCGCGCCCTCCCGGATCTGTTGCTGGCGTTCGTCCATGGTTCCACAGGCCCTCGTCCCCGGCCCGCGAACCAGACAGGCCGCACCGGGGAGCAACTGTAGGGATGCGGCTTCCCACAGTCGGCCCCGCAGCCGCGCCCGACGATCCCACCGGCGGGTGGCGCCCGTGGGTGCCACCAGTCCGCCGGCCCTGGAGCGCGACTGGTGGAAGCGGCTGCGACTCCGATGCACCCTCGAGCCTAAGGCATTGAGAATGAGTCTCAACTTTATTGGACACGCCTCCGCCGTGTGGTAACTTGTCGGTACATCTTCGACCCGGACCCAACGAGCCACACGATGCCACGCGCCGAGGTTGGTGTCTTCCTCTCGATCCTCCTCTCCACGGCTTGGACGCCCGCGGCGACCGCCCACCCGCTCGCGACGGTCACCACGACCGTGGATGGCGCGGCGAGCATGACCGTGCAGCCCGGCCAGCCCGTGGCCATCGCCGTCCGCATCTCACACAACGCGTTCCATTTCGCCGGGATCGCCGGCGGCACCAAGGTCACCGACAACGCCGGGCTTGCAAGCAACTTCTCGACCACCATCCCGGCCCTGCCCACGGTCAACTTCGGCGCGTTTGTCGGCGGGAGTCGTGTCGGTGCTGAGATCGTCGCGATGCCGCCGGGATTCATCGGCGCCGTCACGCCCCCGTTCATGTTCAATCCCATGCCGGTCTGGACATACAGCCTTCGGCTGGATGATCCCGGCGTCTACACGATCAACTGGGTGCCCACCGCCCAGATGCCCAATGTCCGCCTGTACCAGGCGATCTCTTCCTTCACGTCTGTGGAAGCCCAGACCACCTACACCGGTGCCACCATCACCGTCCTCCCGGCGCCAGCCTCGCTGACCCTGCTCGCGTTGTCCCCCATCACCACACGCCGCCGTCGCCGCGTCGCAATCCGAGGCCTGTGACATGCGCCAGGTCGCCCTCCTCACCCCGCTCGCCATCGTCGGCCTCGCGCACGCCCAGCCGACCGCGACCGTCCTGACGACGGTCGCCGGCGGCGCGGCCGTCTCCATCGAGCCCGGCACACCCGTGCGCATCGCCGCCCGCGTCGCCCACAACCACTTCAGCGTCGCGGGCGTCTACGGCGGAACCATCGTCACCGGCAACGCCGGCTCGCCCAGCAACTTCTCGACGACGATCCCCTCGCTCCCGACGGTCAACCTTGGGGCTTTCGTCGGCGGAAGCCGCGTCGGCGCGTCGATCGAGTTCACGCCGAACGGGTTCATCGGTGGCCCCGTCTTCCCCTCGGCCATGAACCCCATGCCCGTCTTTGAGTACGACATCACCTTCGCCGATCCCGGCGCCCACCAAGTCAACTGGATCGCGCCCACCTCGGCCCCCCACGTCCGCCTCGACGCCAATCCCGGCAACTTCTTCCCACCCGCGGCGACCACCTACCTCGGCGCCACCATCACCGTCATCCCCGCGCCCGCAGCCGCGGCCTTGCTCCTCGCCACGCTGCTCGCCCCACGCGAGCCCGCCATACCTGACGCATCTCCCCGACGCACCTCACGAGGCAGGCGGCGCAAGCCCCCGCACGATCCCCCCGACAAACCCTGCCGTCTGGACACCCCCCATGCCCAAGCCCGCCGCCCTGATCGTCGTCATCGCCTTCGTCAACACCTTGGCCGCCGCCCAGCCCATGGCCAGCATCACCGTCACCGCCAACGGCGGGGCGTCGGCGGTCGTTCAGCCAGGCGAGCCGGTCACCATCGCCGCGGTGCTGTGGCAGAACCAGTACTGCATGGCGGGAGTGGCTGGCGGCACAATCGTGACGGACCATGCTGGCCAAGCGAGCGATCTCCGCAGCCGTTGGTTCGGGCTTCCGACCATCAACTTCGGCATGTTCCAAGGCGGAAGCCGCGTGAACGCGGATTTCGCCTTCACGCCGCCAGGCCTTCTGGGCGCGTCGACACCGCCGCAGGGCATGACGTTCGTGCCGCTCTGGGAGTACACGCTCACCCTCCAAACTCCAGGCGAATACGCCGTCAACTGGGCCACCCCGTCGGCCGCGCCAGAGATTCTGCTGTACGCGAGCCCCATCTCGTTCATCTCATTCCCTGTGGCGTCCACCTACATCGGCGCCACGATCACGGTCGTCCCATCCCCCGCCGCCTGGCCGACGGTCGTCGCCATCGCGGGCCTGACCCCCACCCGTCGGCGGCGTTGAGCGGCTCGGCGATCCAAACAAAGAAGCCGGCTCGCACATCCTTGGCGAGCCGGCTTGTTTGCTGATCCGCCGCTCCGTGGCGAGTCCTTTCGCCCGTGAGCCGCGTCGATCTCGTGCCGTTCCCGGCACCGGTTGTCGTGCCGCTTCCGGCACCGTCGTTACGGGGGTTGGCCGGGGCTCTCCCCCGCTGCCGCCCCCGAATGTGTCCCGCACGGTCACTGCGTCTCTGACGCACTCCGTCTGTCTCTTCCCCACCCGGACGGAGCCGACCCCCACGCGATCACGTCGAACTCGTCGGCCCACCGCCGACTCGCTTGGCCTCGATCTTCGCGACCAGGGATGGCAAGCCGCTCCAGCGTTCCTTCTCCTTGGCCTGCCACGTCGCCCTGTCGTGGACCTCCAGCCGATCCCGCGCCCCGGCCACGATCACCTCGCTCCCAAGACCGAGCAAATCCAGATGGCGCTTGGGGATGCGCACACGCCCCGTCGCATCCATCTCCAGCCGTTCCGCGTTCGAGAAGAGCGTCACATCCAGGGCGGCCTGGTCCTCGTCCGGCGCCAGGTTCCCGCTCACCTGGTTCGCCAAGGCGACGAACCGATTCTCTGTGTACAATCTCAGAACGCTGCCAGGCCAAGGAACGCACATCCATGCTTGCCCATCCCTTGCTGCTTGCCATTGAGAACGGTATTTGGACGGTATCGCCAGACGTTCTTTCTGGTCGATCGTGGCTTCGGATTGCCCGGTGAACAACATGTGAACGAGCTCTCATGGCCTGCTGTGGGATTCTCTCCCACTTTGCCCCACAATGCAAGTCATCGGATCGTGAATTCACAGTCTGTCCCCAAACCGACAGGTTTCTTAAAGATTTCCACGCGCCCTGACCACGGCCGCCGACGCCGCGATAAACATCCACAGACCTGGGGCCAAGCCTGTGGATTGAGGGTGGAGAACCCCAGCGAACTGTGGATTGCTGGCCTGTGGCGGTCGGTGTTGCGCGGCAGGTCCCGGAACCATGCATCCGTCGCGGGGTTTGAGGCGCACCGGGACATAGAAGTGTGGGAACGGGGGGGGTGAGGGCCCGGGTTTGGCTGCCCGCCTGTTCCGGCCATCTGTTCTGGCCGATGCGTGGGGCGGGAGTCATGCCGTGATTTTGAGGCCTTCAGACCTTGCCCAGGTCGTGTCTGAGTTGATCCCTTCGGGGACGTTCGTGATCACGTCGGCGTATGAGGGCAAGCGTGCGGGCGTGCTGGCTCGCTCAGTGGCGCCGTGCGCGACCGAGCCGTTGCTCATCATGCTGGCGATGCGCAAGGGGCACTCGATCGCGCCGCTGATCCGCGACAGCCACCACTTCGGGGTGTGCCGGGTGGAACCCAGCGAGCGGCTCCTGATGCGCAAGTTCAGCGATGCCGACTCTGGGCCCGACCTGGCGGACGAGAACGCGGGCGATCCGTTCGATTCGATCGCGGTGGAGACGATCCAGTCGGGCTCGCCGATCCTGCGACGGTGCTTGCTCGCGCTGGACTGCGAGGTCGTGCGCCACTTCGATCTTGAGGCCGACCACGAGATCTATGTAGCACAGGTGCTGGCGGCCAAGGTGCCCGGGCAGAACGGGGTGGTGTGGGGTGAGGAGCGGAAGTAGGCGAATCGACCGAGGGCGCCGGGTGGCGTGGCCGCGGCCTTGAGCGGCCACGCGGATGGCCGAACGCGCAAAGTGGCAAAGTGCGCGCGAATGTGAGCTGTGCCGCTTGGTGATCACTCCCGCGCGACGCGATCCAGAATCTCCGCCGGGATTCCCAGGTCGGCCACGGTGACTTGGCCCGTGTAGTGGGCCGCGCCGGGGTTGGTGAAGCCGAGTTTGGGGGCGGCGAAGGTGATGGTGCGACCGGCGATGACGGTGGGGCCGATGGGCTCGCCGGTGTCGGCATCGAGCCCGCTGGGGATGTCGGCGGCGATGACATAGTTGAGGGGACTTGACTGGTGCAAGGTGTTGAGCAGCCCGATGAACGAGGCCGCCTCGCCCTCGGGCGCCCGCGACAGACCCGTGCCGAAGACTGCGTCGAGGATGACCAGCGGCGGGCGTTCGAGCATGTCATCGCCCGCTGCCTGTCGCCACGGCACCGCACGGAGGCCCATGGCCTGGACGATCTTCCACTGGGTGAGCGCGTCGCCGGTCGTCGGCGGCGCGAGCATGGCGATCAACACATCGACGCCGGCGTTGTGGATGAGTCGTGCGGCGGCAAGACCGTCGCCGCCGTTGCTGCCTGGCCCAACGGCGATGAGCACGCCCGTGGTGTCGAGCCGACGGCAGGTCTCAAGCACGGCGTCGGCGAGCGCGATGGCCGCGTGCTCCATCAGGACGATGGTGGGCAGGTGGAACTCGTCGACGGCGATGCGGTCGAGGGCGCGGGCCTGGGCGCGGGTGAGCGCGGGGAGCGGGCTTGGTCGCGCGATGCCGGCGTACCAAGCCGGTCGGGCCAAATCGGGCTGGTCCATACCACAGGCTATCACCCGGCGGGCCGGCGGCGAGGGCACAAGACCAGCCCGGCGGCCAGCAACGCCGCGGCGATGGAGGGGGCGGGGATGACGGTGAGGGAGGCGCCGAGGTAGGTGGTGGGGATTGGCCGCAAGATGGGAGCGGGAAGCCAGGCCATTTCCGGCAATGGCAGTGACGACGAGGCGACCCAGCCGAACTGAATCTCGCCCGGAGTGCTGGGGGCTGTCCAATCAAAGGTGAGAAGCGTGATCCCGGTGCTGTTGCCCCAACGGAACGGCGGGAACTGGCCGAAGCCGTACCATGTCAGTCCGCCTTGATCGAGCGCGATGCCCACGATTGAGCCGTTGCTGGGTGTTCCCGGGTTGAGCGATGAACCCGGGTAGTTTCCAAGGACGGGCGGAACAAGGTGATTCGTTGCGGTCCCTGCATTTGGAGACGCGAGAATGTCGCCCTCGATCCGATGAAGTGACAGGGCGTAGATCGGCGGCGCACTCTGCCAGGAAGTGGACAGCGTGAGTCCGACCGTCTCGCCGGGCATGACGATGCCGTCGGGATCGTCGTGGTCCAAACGGACAACAGCGGACTGGCCTGGGCACGAAGCGGAGACCGCAGCAGAGACGATGAACGAGAGCAGGTTGCGGTTCATCGCGGAGTCTCCTCAATCACACCCGGGGCAGTACAGTCGACGCAGTTCGCGGATGGATTCATCGATGTCGATCAACCCCCATCCGTAGTGGGTGTCGGGGTCGGCCGTCGAGTTGACGATGTCCATCGGGTCGCCGGGCTGACCATACGACCATGACACTCGGTCACGGGCTCCGGCTTTGAGCAGGTCGTACACCTGCTGCCATGTCAAGCCCTGCCACATGTTGGGGGTTCAAAACCCCGATCTCGATGGCCTCAGCGAGGATGAGCGAGATGGCGGCAGCGACCTTCGGGGCCGCGAAGGAAGTTCCCCAGAGGAAGTTGCTGTGATACTGCACGAAGCACTCGAATGTCGGATAGGCGCACTCGGGAGCGGGGCAAGGATTCGATTGGCAGATGAGAGTCATCTCCGCCATACCCGGCGCCATAAAGTCAAGAGACAGGCCCGTGCTGCTGGAGTACACGCCAGACGGCGGGACGACCACCCGACGACCAGTCGCGTCCATCGCGCCAACAGTAACGACGTGAGGCGATGCCGCAGGCATTCCCGTATCCGCAGTTCCGACTCCGCCGTTGCCCGAGCCGGTCACCACAAACCGGTTCTGGGCCCTGAGCGTTGCGAGCACGCTATTGAAAGCTGACAACTGAGCTGTGCCGTCCAACTCGACCAGCGGCAACCACACGCTCATGTTGATGACCCGGACCGAGGAGTATGCCGGCAACGTGGCGATGAACTCGAGCGCCGTGACTAGCCTGGCGGCATTCGCGGTTGTGAAGTTGTTCTGATGTGTATGGTTTGCTCCAAACACCCGTGCCGACAGGATTCGGCACTGCTGATCGATGCCCGCGATGCCGACGTTGTTGTTCACCGTCCCAGCGATGATCGATGCCACAATCGTTCCATGTCCTACATTATCCCGAGCCGGCCCGAAAATACAACTCTCTTCGGATGAGGAAGCCGTACAGCATGGATAAGAGATCGGCAGCTCGTTTCCGATGCACGTCAACGCCATGTCGGGATAGAGAAACCGTGCGGGATCGAAGTCCGGGTTGCAGTACTCGGTCCCGCTGTCAAGCACGGCAACCGTGATCAGTGGACTCCCCGTCGTGAAGTTCCACGCGGGCAAAGCGTTGATGTCGATCCCGGGCACCGCTGGCATCGGCCAATAGATGCCGCTGAAACCGGGCGTCGTCGTGGTCTGTGATCGATCCATCAGCGCCTGCCCGGTGTTCTTCAGCCCCCACTGCAGGAAGAACGCCGGGTCGTTTGGATGCCCGGGGGCGGGAGCGGGGACCGGCCCCGAGAGTTGCAGGTCCGGATACGGGAGTCCAGGATCGCCAGCATTGCAGGGGGTTGCAACCGGATTGACGTATGCGCAGTTCGGGACAGGCTGGCGTCCGAGCATCTCGCCCCGCACATTCCTCTCCGCGGTCATCACCTCGGGCCGGCCCTTCACATACTGGCACATGATCTCCTCCATGCCTTCGAGTGGCACGGCGGCGATGATCATGCCGCTCATCGGGGCGCGCGAGAGAACCAGGAAGCCTTCCGCACGCATCTTCTGGGCCAGCGCACGGCTCTCAGAAGGGTCCCTCGGAAACACGACATGTTCGAGCGGCATGAAGCGCGATGCGGGTCCGGGATGCATGTTGGGTTGTGCGGCGGTCCGTGTCGGGGCCACCACCATGCTCGCGAGCGCGACCATGAGGGCAAGGGTAATTGAAGGGGACCGATTTGCCATGCGCGTTGCTCCGAGAATCGCACGCGAGTTGCGCCCGGAAACTCTTGGACAAGCGTACAGCGCCCCCCCCCACCCCCTATCAAGTCCTAATCGGATCGATCCGTGTGAAGATCTGGGTGCGGCGGGGCGGGCGTGGCGCGGACGCGACCAACTCGCTTTGGGTCACTCGTGCGGGGACTGGCGCCGCCCGCCTCGTTGTGCGGGGAGGCGCCCGAGGCGGGTTGGAGAGGCACCGTCTCCGTATCAGAGCCGGAGCGTCTGAGCGAGCGGCCCCGCGGAGAGGCCCGTGACCGACAGCAGTTGGGCCACGCCCGCCACGTCGGCATCGCCGAATGCGGCCAAGTCCCACGAATCCGCGTCGAGCACACCCCAGCACGATCCATCGGCGTTCAGGCAGGGGATGACCATCTCGCTGCGGTCCTTGGGGTCGCAGGCGATGTAGTTGGCGCCCAGGGTGGAGACGTCGGGGATGAGGATGGGCTGACGGGTCAGGTAGCCGCGCCCGCACATGCCGTGCAGGCCGATGGGCGAGCAGGCGGGCTTGTTGCGGCGGACGGCCAGGGTCATCTGGTCTGGCGCGGGGCCAAGGGTGTAGAAGCCGACCCAGGAGTAGCCGCGGTTTGGGGTGTGCGGGCCGGGGTCGCCGAAGGCGGACCAGAGGAGGTCGACGACGAGCCGCATGGCGGCGTCGCGAGTTGTGGGGCGTGCGGCGCGAGCGGAGGCGAGGAGGGGGGAGTAGTCGCGGGTGTTGACGGACGGCATCTGGGGTGCTCTCGCGCGATGTGGGCGCAACGGCACCAGGCGTGCGGAGCCACGCCCGGTGGCACGGCTGGAGGTCAGATCCGGTGAATCAGAGCGTGGCGGAGGTGTAGGGAAGCAGGCCCATCATGCGGGCCCGCTTGATGGCCCCAGCGAGCATGTGCTGCTCGCGGGTGGTGGTGCCCAGGCGCTTCTGGCTGTAGATCTTACCGTTGGGGCTCATGGCCCGGCGCAGGTTCTCGACGTCCTTGTAGTCGACGAAGAGGACGCCCTTGCCCGAGGTCTTGAGGACGGTGGGCTTCTGGATGGGGGTGAACTTGGAGAACTTGCTCATGGAGGCTCCGTCGTGGGAAGGTGCCCGGGAACGCCCGGGCGACGGGGATGCGGGTGGAAGGATAGGCGGGTGGGTGGGGCGAATCACGTTGAACTCGGCCCGCGCACCTGATAAAGTCCGTCCGTCCCGATCTACAGAGTGCGGCAACCCCGACCACGGTAGTGTAGACTTTAATCAGCACGATGTCTCGACCGACGGCAATCAGCCTGTTCACCTCGGGCGGAATTGGGGACTTAGCCCTTCGCGCGGCGGGTCTGGACATTGTCGTGTCCAACGAGTTGCTGGCCGACCGCCACGAACTGTTCCGCCACAACTTCCCAAGGACGGTTGCGATTCTAGGCGATGTCAGGCTTCGCGTGGGCGAGATCGAGGCGGCGGCGCGCGATGGCGTGGGGGCATCTGCGTTGACGATGTTGTACGCGACCCCGCCGTGCCAGGGGATGTCGAAGAACGGGCGTGGAAAGCTGCTGAGCGAAGTTCGGGCCGGGCGGAAGCCGGCGATGGACGAGCGGAACCGGTTGATCATTCCAACCATTGGGCTTGCCGCCTCGCTCAGACCTGAGATCGTGCTGCTCGAGAATGTCCCGGAGATGGCCGAGACGGTCATCATCGGCGCCGATGGTGAGGTCGCACGCATCCTTGATCTAGTGAGGGAGGGCCTTGGACCGGAGTACATTGGACGTGCGGAGGTGGTGGAGTTCGCGGACTACGGCGTGCCACAGTGCCGCCAACGACTGATCACGGTTTTCTCGCGGCATCCCGCGATGGTGGAATGGTTCGAAGCGAGCGGGACGTTTCTGCCGGAACGAACGCACGGCAGCCAAGGAAGGCGGGGAACGTGTCGTTGGGTTACGGTGCGTGACGCCATTGCGGGAATGCCGCCTCTTGATGCTTCGTGCGAGGAGCTCGCTCGGTCGGAGATTCCGTTCCACCGGGTACCGACCCTTGATGCGATGAAGTACTGGTGGGTGAAGCACACCCGCGCGGAGCGGAGCGCGTTCGACAATCAGTGCGTGGAGTGCGGGTGGGAGGGCAACCCGACGCACGGCGCGACGCGGGACGCCGCAGGCGTCAATCGCGCCTCGCGCAGCACGCCGCTCTACTGCGAGCGATGCGACGCGCTGCTTCCCAGGCCGCATGTTAAGTTGGGCGGCAGGTACGAGTTGATGAGGGGATTCACTTCGGCGTACAAGCGAATGTCGTACGACAAGCCCGCCAGCGCGCTGACGCGGAACCTCTCGTACGCTTGCTCGGACAACAAGGTGCATCCGGAACAGAATCGCGTGCTTTCGCTGCACGAGGCTTTTCGGCTTCACACACTCGACAAGTACGCGTACGAGTGGAAGCGGCGTGATGGCAGGACGGTCTCGGACAAGCTGGTGCGCGAGGTCGTGGGAGAGAGCATCCCGCCACTTGGGCTGCAGGGGATTGTGGATCACTTGCTCGCGATTCGGGCGGGAACCGCGACGCGGCCGGTGGTCGAGTCGGAGGCGCCACTTCTCGCCCAACGATGACCGGAAGGGTCAGCCTACGGGGATCGTTTGCTCGCCGTTGCGCTTGTTGAGGAACTCGGCGTCGCCGCCCTTCGCCAGCACGCAGAGCCATCCGTCGTACATCTTTCTGATGCCGTGCTTGTGCATGATCGACACGCTCGTGGTGCGACCGCCGCCCTCCGTTGGCTGGACGATTTTTCCCCAGTCTTCGCTGGCGAGGTCGCTTGAATAGAACAAGGCGGCGATCCGCGGGCGACCCGCGATGAAGTCACAGAGGATGCCAAGAAGGTTGTTGGTTTTCCGGTGATGGGCCTTCCAGTCGTAACCCGACATGACCGTGATGCGCGATTCGTTCAGAGCGGGCCGTGCGAGTCCGCGGGCGCGACACGCCTCGGGGGAGGGCACGCTGCCGCAGGTCGCCTTCACCTCGATGCCGCCCCCCGGGAACGGACTAAACGGCCGCTTGTCGGTCAGCCGGCTGGCCAACCGAGTCCAATCCGCCTTGCCCACCTGGTCCATGAGCAGCAGGTCCGGGTAGCCGTCCTGATGGGGATTGGCGACGAACAGCCCATGCGTGTCTCGGAGGATTGATGCGGCCACCAACTCCCCGACGAAGGCGCTGAGGTTGCGCAGCTGGAGCAGCGCAGCGATGTCGAGGTCGGCGTCGTAAAACTGATCGATGCGATCGTGCACGGTATTGATCGCGGAGATCAGCGGCGTGGTGGACACGCGAACGCCGCCCTTGCCGCGCCTCACTGTGATTGAGTCCCGCCTTTGCACGCGGTAGTCGCCGGGTGCCCGTGGGTTGGCCGACGATCGCGGCGAGCGGAGCAGGGCCGCCGATTCAACCTTGAGGACAGACGAGAGCTTCTCAATTGTGGTGAGGGTGGGGCTCTTCAGCCCCCGCTCGAGTGCGCTGATGTACGTCCGATCGAGCCCGGCGGCGATTGCCAGTTGCTCCTATCTCATCGCCCGGATCTCGCGCCATGACTTCAGCGAAGTGGCAAACTGAACTGTCAGGGACATGGATGCAGACTAAAGTCGCCAACTCCACCCCGCCACGGACTCTAGTCTGCAAGAACGGAGCACCCTGCCGTCGGCGTCGACTGGGGCCAAGCCCGTCCAAGGCCAAGTGGATCAACTCATCTCTTCAGGCTGAACCGCCAAACATCCCTATACATCACCCGATGATCTTCCGCCTCTGGCTCACATAGTCCCACAAAACGAACCGGTCCAAGTCCTTGCCGCCGGTGAAGAAGACTCGGCCCCGGGTGGTCTCGGCGAGGCGCTGGGCAAACTGGACGTCCTCGTGGCTCTGGTTCCAGTTGGGCAGCAGAAAGATGTTGATCGTGATGCCTTCGCGGGCGCAGAGCATGGCCTCGCGCATGGTCGCCTCTTCGGTCTGCGGGTCGGGGGGGTAGAGCATGTAGAGGTGCGGGCCCTCGAAGTGGGCGGTGGGCAGGCCATCGGTGATGAGGATGACCTGGCGGTTGGGGGTGTCCTGGACGGCGAGGGTCTGGCGGGCCAGGCGCAGGGCGTGCTGGATGTTGGTGAAGTGCTGGGGGAGGCGGAGCTCGGAGACGTCGGGGTTCGAGAGGTCGGCCCGGAGGCGGACCTGCGACTGAAAGATCGTGACGGGCTTGGGCATCAGGGCCGGGAGCTCGTTGACCGGGCGGCGCTTGGCGAGGGTGTACATTTCGAAGAAGGCGAGGAAGTCGCCGGGGTATTCGGTGCGGATGAGGCCGTCAAGGGCCAGAGCCATGCGCTTGCAGTTGACGTACTGGGCGCCCTGGCGCATGGAGCCGGACATGTCGAGCAGGACGGCGGTGGCGCAGCGTGGGGAGTTTCGGGTACGGTGGATTTCGAGGTCGTCGATCGTCACGGAGATCGACCGTGCCACCGACCTCTGCTTTGAGAAGTCGGTGGTCTTTGGGGCAAGAGTGCCTGCGTTGGTCTCAAGCCCCTGGTTCTCCGGCACCGACTTGGTCTCAGCGCCGACCAAGTCGGTGGCACGGGATGCGGCATTCGCGATAGATTGCACGATGTCGAGGCCGGCGACCGGGTCGCCGAACTCGTAGGGCTTGGTGCGCTGGAGTTCGACGGGACCCTCGCCGGCGATGGGGCCGCGGTGTCGGCCTGAGCGAGCGGCTTCGAGCTCGGAGAAGATCTCGGCGAGAAGTTTGCGCTGGAAGAGGCGGTAGGCTTGGGGCGAGAGCGAGTAGCCGCGGCTGGATTGTTCGAGGCCCTGGCGAGCGGCCTCCTCGCGGAGGTAGTCCTGGACCTGTTGCTGGAGGGCGTTGAGGTTCTCCATCTCGCCGTCCTGGGCGAACTCGGAGAGGGCTTCCATGTCGATGACGGCCAGCTGCGCGTTCTGGGCCGCGGTCTTGAGCTGGTCGAGCAGGCGGTCGATGGTCTCGAGCTCTTCCTTGATCTCGAGAGCCTTGGGAACGTCCATGGGCGTGCGGCCCGTGAAGTCGTACTTGCTCGCGAGCGCGTCGATCTGGTACTGCTCGCCGAGGCGTTCCATCAGGTTCAGGATGCCCAATGAAAACTCGGACTGCTCATCCTTCTGCTTGTCCCAGAGGCGCTCGAGGTCGCGGATCTGCTCGCGATCGGCGGCACGGCGGAACTCGTCCTTGTGCTCTCGGGGCGGCTCGATCTGCGATTTCTGCTCGCGGACCTGGGAGCGGGCCTGCTTCTTGGCCGCCTCAGTTTCATGGGTTGCCAGGATCTTGGCGCGGCGTTCGCGCAGCATGGCCATCAGGCTGTCGAGGCTCGGGCCCATGCGCGAGAACATGGAAGGGTCGAGGTGGATGGCGTTCGCGATCTGCTCGTCCGTGAACTCGGACATGGATCCAAAGGCGAGCATATGTTCGAAGGCGGCGCCCGCGAGGTTGGGGGGCGGGGCGAGGGG
>Ga0163155_10001907_pt1 | contig 24224 bp, 22 predicted proteins | sample OliLakLV19SP4G1_FD_148611 | JGI IMG/M metagenome (GOLD analysis project Ga0163155, IMG submission 148611) | Freshwater microbial mat bacterial communities from Lake Vanda, McMurdo Dry Valleys, Antarctica - Oligotrophic Lake LV.19.SP4.G1 | ecosystem: Environmental > Aquatic > Freshwater > Lake >... | reverse complement strand
ACTGCTGATTTTGCCTCCCAGCCAATTTTCCCCAATGTTTCGGCTGCATAAAGGCGCGTCGTTGCATCGGCACTCAGGGCAGACGCAAGCGGCTGAGCGGCTACCTCGCCACATTGTGCCAACGTTGTTTGAGCCTTGGAGCGGCTCTGGCCATTCTGAAGCTGCTCAATGGCTTGACTCAGAGAGGCAGAGGTACAGCTTTGCCCATAGCTGTCAGTTGCCCACAGCAGTGGCAGGGCAGTCAAAATCGTTACTGCTGGCCACACCCGCCGAACCCAAATGCCCATGCAGTTTACTCCAGATCAAAATTGATGCCGATTAAGCCCTTGCCACCCATGCTGGTTCATTCATCCTTCAAGCGGTGTATTCCGTATCATTATCCACTGCATGGGAAAATTCATCAGCGGGTGTTTGAGCGTGTAGTGATGAAGCATTTGCACCGAGATCTCGGCCACCCGTCCCAAATCCTGATGCCAATGCTTCATGCCTACGGGCTACCCCACTCCTAAGGTAGATCTATGCTTGAAAACCATGTGAAGGGTGGCTTTCAAAAGTAAACTAAAATTGTCCAAGCGCGTAGCGTCATATTAGAAGCCCAGATTCAAGGATTGTTCTTATGCCTCTAAATCGCCGGAAACTTCTGTTTTTGTTAGGAACGAGTGCAGTCGGCACAGCCTTAGGTGCTAGCTATAGCCAAATTGCCAGTGCTGCCGACTTGGCACAGGCTCCCGCTACAGGACCTTTTACGCTGCCACCATTGCCGTATGCTTACGATGCGCTGGAGCCACATATTGATAGTCGTACGATGCAGATCCACCACGACAAGCACCACGCGGCCTACATTACAAACCTAAATACAGCACTTCAGCGCTATCCGGCACTTCAAACTAAAAGTGGCGAAGAGTTGATCAAAGACCTAGCTAGTCTGCCAGACGATATCCGCACAACCGTACGCAATAATGCTGGTGGGCATCTTAACCACACGTTGTTTTGGAGCGTGATGGGTCCCAACGGTGGGGGTGCACCAACCGGGGCGATCGCCAGTGCAATTACCGCCCAATTTGGCAGTTTTGATACCCTGAAGCAGCAGTTCAATGAAGCCGGACTGAAGCGGTTTGGTAGCGGCTGGGCCTGGCTAGTCCGCGATCGCACTGGCAGGCTGCAAGTCACCAGCACAGCCAATCAAGACAGCCCTTTGATTGACGGGCTACAGCCCATTTTGGGCAACGATGTCTGGGAGCATGCATACTATCTGCTCTATCAAAACCGCCGCGCTGACTATCTCAACGCCTGGTGGAACGTGATTAACTGGGATGAAGTAAACCGCCAGTTCAGCCTTCCCAACGCCTAGCGCCCCGCAAGTGTGGTCAAAAAGTTGAGCATATTTCCAGCGACCTGAGCGTTATTGCTCAAACGCGATCGCCAAAAAAGAGACCCGGAGACCACGCCTATTACAAGCATCCCGTATTGCTGCTACCTTCCGGTCCTGACAAAATTTGGGCGTTGTAATCGCGTGGATCCAGGTCAATTACACAATAACATGGGTTGCGCACTTTCAGGAGAACTACTCATATCGGCGACGACATGAATAGGAGCAAGCGGTTAAAGAATCTGGGATAGAAACTTCTGGCTGCGCTCTTCTTTGGGATTGTTGAAGAATTCTTCGGGAGTAGCTTCTTCGATTAGCAAACCGTCTGCCATCAGCACCACTCGGTCGGCGACCTCACGGGCAAAGCCCACTTCATGAGTCACACAGACCATGGTCATCCCCGAACTGGCCAGGGTGCGCATGACATCTAGCACTTCTCTCACCATTTCTGGATCCAGCGCTGAGGTCGGCTCGTCAAATAGCATGATCCGGGGTTCCATCGCTAGGGCACGGGCGATCGCCACCCGCTGCTGCTGCCCACCCGACAGCTGGCCGGGAAATTTCTTCGCCTGCTCTAAAATCCCTACCCGTTCCAATAGTTGCAGCGCCTTTTCCTCTGCCCGTGCCTTCGTCCAGCGGCGCACCCAAATGGGAGCCAGCATCACGTTTTGCTGCACGGTTAAATGAGGAAACAGGTTGAACTGCTGGAACACCATGCCCACTTCACGCCGGATAGTGTCAATGTTTTTCAGGTCAGTTGAGAGATGAATGCCATCAATCACGATTCGACCTTTTTGATAGCTCTCTAACGCATTAAAGGTACGAATGAAGGTAGATTTTCCAGAGCCTGAAGGCCCCATCACCACAACCACTTCACCCTTCTGCACCGTTAGGCTCACTCCCCGCAACACATGGAAGTTATTGTCGTACCACTTCTCAACATTCTCAGCAATAATCATTGGCTCCGAGCCAACTTGACCATTTCTGGAGGCATCTGTCTGAATCTGCGTCATGGCGGTTCGTCCTATCGGTTCGAGTCGTGAAGGAGTCTAAAACAGTACCGAATTATTTGCATTGTACTAGTTCAGCGGGGGCTTAATTCAGTGTGCTGCGCTACCCCAACTAGTTTGTTGTCCTAAGTCGCGCTTCTAACTGGCGGCTACCCCAAGACATGGCATAACACAGCACCCAAAAAATGACGCCAATGAACAAATACACTTCGGCATAACGCCCAATATATAGAGGGTTTGCCAAGACGGCTCGGCTAATCCGCATGAGGTCAGACAACCCGATAATGGACACTAATGTAGTATCTTGCACTAGGCTGATGAACTGCCCTACAATCGACGGAATCGCCACTTTTAATGCCTGCGGCAAAACGATCAATCCCAGCGTTAGAGGAGTATTTAGGCCAAGAGCGCTAGATGCCTCTGCCTGACCGCGCGGGATGGACTGGAGGCCACCTCGGACATTTTCTGCCAAATAGGCGGCACTAAACAGCGTTAAGCCGAAAATAGCTCGCAATACCAGGTCTAACCGGACATTCCCCGGTAGGAAAAAGGGTAGCATGACGGCACCGATAAACAGCAGCGCAATCAGCGGCACTCCGCGAACAACCTCGATATAAACCGTAGACAGCAAGCGCACCACGGGTAAGGTACTCTGCCGCCCTAGCGCCAGTGCTACACCTAAAGGAAAGCACAGCACAATACTGACCACAGACATAAATAGGGTGAGTAGCAAACCGCCCCACGCTGTGGTGGATACTGGCTTGAGGCCAAACCCGCCTGCCATCAGCCACAGCATGATAAAAAATGACAGCCCCCAGGCGATCGCCAACCCTAGCCCAAAACTGGGCAGCGACTGACTCAAGTAGCGCCCTGCCCAAGCCCCTGTTAGCACCAGCCCCAGGGTGACAAGCAGCAATAGTCGATACGGGAGCGGCGTGGGGGCGAGGACGAAAATGACTGCTAAAATGCCCACCCAAATCAACACGGTTCGGTTAAACAAGTGAGGCACATTCTGGCTTAAATTGCCCCAGGTTAGCCCCGACAAGGCGGAGAGCATCCACAGCAACGCCCAAATCCGCCAGTACTGGTCAGCCGGGAATTGTCCCACAAAATAGAGCGGCAGGTTTTCCGGAATCACTTTCCACTGGGCGGTGGTGGTAGCCCAGCCAATAAAGCCGACGATGGATCTAATTAGAAGTGACCCCAAAACAACGGTCACCAAACTATTAAACCAGCCACTAAATAAATGCTTACGAACCCAGGCGATCGCCCCAATCTGAGCAACATCGGGCCGTGTACTGAAAGACGGTGGGGAGGTAGTAGTCATGGATCAGGGGAACGAGGGACGAGGACAACTAACAATCAAAGGCTAAGCTTCAGGAGCTATATCTTTACATCTACCTTTCTCTTAACTGAACCAAGTTGTTGAGCTGGTTCATCAGAGCGGAAATCAACAGGTCAACCGCGAGGTAGGTCAGCAGGATAATGAGAATTACCTCGACGGCGCGCCCGGTTTGGTTGAGGATAGTTTGGGAGGTAGAGAAAATGTCGGGATAGCCGATCGCCAGCGCTAAACTAGAGTTTTTTGTCAGGTTGATATACTGGCTATTGAGTGAAGGGATAATGACTCGCAAGGCTTGGGGTAAGACGACCAAACGCATAGACAGCCCTTGCTGGATCCCCAATGCTTGAGCAGCTTCCCACTGTCCCTTTGAGACCGACTGGATGCCAGCACGAACAATTTCGGCAATGAAGGCACCTGTATAAAAGGCGAGTGCCACCAACATGCCGACATATTCTAAGGACAGGCGCAATCCGCCTTCAACGCTGGTTCCAGCCGCATCAATTACAGGAAACTGCCAGCCTAGCCCAAATAGAAAGATCAAAAGACTCAAGATTCCTAGTCCAATCAGCGCAATGGACTGAGGCTTGCCTGAGGCACCTAGTTCACCCATCAGTTTGATCCGCCAGCGCCAGACCAAAATCGCGGCGATCGCTCCCACAAACAGTGCCACAAACGCTAGCCACGACGTCGGCGTACCGCTAGGCCAAGGAATGACCATGCCCTTTTTACTAATGGCTAAGGTTCCCAATACGTTAGTGACGTTGGCACCCGTCGAGAAACTAAATAAAACAGCAAAATACCAGAAGAAAATTTGCAGCAACAGCGGGGTATTGCGCACCACTTCAACATAAACCTGACTGATTTTTTGCAGCAGCCAGTTACTGGAAAAGCTAGCTATCCCTGCAACTACACCGATCACAGTGGTCAGCACCAACCCCACTAAGATCAGCCGCAGGGAGTTGAGAAACCCAACAAATAGCGCCCACCCGTAGAGGTCGTTTGTCTGGTAGGGCACCAGAGTCTCACCAATATTAAAACCGGCCTGCTTCCACAGAAACCCGAAATTGAATTCTTTCCCTTGGCGCAGAAAGTTGCCGACAAGCCAAGAACCGGCGATCGCCAATGTGGCCAGCAATGCAATTTGGAGGGCAACCCGCCAAAATCGAGCGTCTCGCCAAATAGGAATTTTTTCGCCGCTATTGCCAGTGGAGATCATGGCGGATGAGGGAACTAGTAGGACAAAACAAGGGGAATCTGGATTGAACGCTTGATAACTGAATACATTAGAAGTTATTTTAGAAAAATTATCCTGAACGATACTATCCCAACAGCTTGTTCAAACAAGGTGTTAATCGTTTCAGGAATAAAGTCATCTTTCCAAGCTGCATTTAATACAGCTTGGAAAACAATCACATGGATTCAGAGCTACTCATGATAGGTGCTGACTCTCGTCAAGCATCGGAGCATCTAGCGGAACGGAGGCGAATACATCAAGCCGCCATCAGTCCAGAGGTTGTTAGGACCCCGACCAATTTTCAAGTCAGACCCTTCACCCACATTGCGTTCATAGACTTCACCGTAGTTCCCTACCGCTTCAATCACCTTAACGACGTAGTCATTAGCAAGGCCAAACTGCGCCCCAAGCTCGCCTTGAACGCCCAAGAAGTTTTGGATGTCGGGGTTAGGATCTTTCAGCTTTTCTGCGACGTTTGCTTGAGTAATGCCAAACTCTTCTGCTTGGATCAAGGCGTATACTGTAAACTTCACCACATCCGACCACTTAGAGTCGTTATTGACTGTTACAGGTCCTAGAGGTTCTTTAGATAGCACAGCATCGATTAGAACTGCATCATCAGGGTTGGGTAAAGCCGTACGCTTGGCTGCAAGCTGAGAGCGGTCAGAGGTAAACGCTTCGCAACGTCCTTCTTGGAACGCCGCAATGGAAGCGTTTGAGTCTTGGAATTTGACTTCGTTGACGGTGATGCCAATCTCTTTGGTGCGGCTGGCTAGGTTTAACTCAGTAGTAGTACCTGTTTCTACGCAGACTGACTTCCCTTGCAACCCTTTTAGGTCTGTAATGCCACTGGCTTTGGTGACCAAAATGCCCTGTCCGTCATAGAAAGTGGTAGGGGCAAAGTCAAAACCGTTGCCACCGGTGGCATCTCGACTGGAGGTCCAAGTTGTGTTGCGCGACAGCACATCGACTTCCCCGCTTGCTAGGGCAGGGAAGCGAGCCGTAGAGTCAAGGTTGCGATACTCAATTTTGCTATCGACGTCGTCGGATGTAGCAAAGACGGCAGCCGCAATGGCTCGACAAACATCTACGTCTAGACCCGAATATTTACCGCTGGAATCGACGAAACTAAAACCAGGAATGGTTCCTTCCACGCCACAAATTAGTTTGCCGCGTTGGATAATTGTGTCTAAACGACTAGCGACCCCCGTTGCAGCCGGAGATGCTCCCGTTGCAGCCGGAGATGCGGCGGTGTCCGTTGGTGCCGAGGTGGTACAAGCAGATAATGCCGACACTGACAGCGTCACTGCCAGCAGCATAGAACCCCATTTACGCATAGTTATATTCACTCACTTCTCACTCACTGCTCAACAAACAGAACCTAACTCAATCAATTAGCAGAATTTGCAAACAATCACAATAGCAGCCTGCACGCAAAATCATTCAGATGATAAATATCTACGTAGACTGCCAGCAATTTGAATGTAATCTAACCCTTCTTTGCGGAACGTTCCACGAGAGGCTCTTGGAGGGGCGATCGCCCTGCCCTCAAACTCTCACGGCAGAGCCTATCAATGGTCTTAGCTACGCAGAGTCTTCTCTAGCGCCAATCCCCTCAAGCTGTTTTAAGAGTCTACTGGTTTGACATTTATTTTTGTATCACGCAACACACTCTTTGGGTCGTTGCGGCTGAAGATTCACCTGGATCTAATTCATGCATTGATCCCGCTTGGCGTAGCGGTAGCTTGAACGGTTTACCCTGAGATGGCGAGCCAAATCTAGTCTGCCATACTCAATTGAACGCTCAGCTGTTTTAGCCAGCTCAGGGTCGCAAACCACTTAACGTCTGGAGGTTTCTATCCATACATGGCGGGTACGGGCAAGTATGGCGAAACGGTTGATGTGAAGAGAATCCGATTGTTAGAAACAGCAGAGGTAAGTGGCATAAGCAGAGCCAAAATAGCGCTAACGACCTTGAGCCAGGTCACGGATGAGGGGCAAGCGGGTGCGAATGTAGTCGCCGAGCAGATCGACTTCGGTAGAGTTGAGGGCGCGCTCTGCCTTGAATTGACCCAGTAAGCGTTGGATCAAGCTGGAATCGTCTAGGTTGAGCAAGACATTGGACTGTGTGTCTTCCACCGTTGACCAGAGCTGCCGTAGTAGCAGAGGACTCATAAGCGACTCCTTAAGGTTTTCTTTATGTTTTATATAACATACCCAGCTTTCGTTGGGGAAATTGCAGATCACATAAGATGACACAAGAGTTACGAGATACTTAACAATGAGATAAGTATCTTGATTAAATTAGGTTATTTCTATTTGAATAACAGCCTATAGTGAACAAAATCAGCCCGTTAGCTGAGAAATGGCTCTGCAAGTGCAGAACTGTTGCTTAGCTAACGGGCTGATGGTTTGGGGAAAATTAATCTTCTCCAGTAGGGGTAGCTGTCTAGAATTAAATATCTAGATCCTTTAGGTTAAGCCGAGGGCCGTAGGTTTCGATAAACTCGCGACGGGGAGCGACGCGATCGCCCATTAGCACCGTAAAGATCCGATCGGCCTCGGCGGCGTCTTCAATTTCTACCCGCTTCAACGTCCGGCTTTCAGGGTTCATGGTGGTTTCCCACAGCTGTCGGGGCATCATTTCTCCCAATCCTTTGAACCGCTGAATTTCGACCTTGGCATTTTCGGGGAAGCCAGCAATAATTTGGTCGCGTTCGCGATCGCTATAGCAGTAGAAGTGTTGCCGTCCGCGCTCTAGCTTATAGAGAGGGGGGCAGGCAATGTAGACATAGCCTTGGTCTACCATTAGGCGCTGGTAGCGGTAGAAGAACGTGAGCAGCAGCGTCCGGATGTGGGCACCGTCTACGTCGGCATCGGTCATGATGATGATCCGGTGGTAGCGCAGCTGGGTTGGGTCAAACTCTTCACCCTTGATCCCTAGACCCAAGGCGGTAATCAGCGCCTGAATTTCGGTATTTTTGTAGATTTTGGCATCGTCTGTTTTCTCAATGTTGAGAATTTTGCCCCGCAGCGGCAGAATTGCCTGAAAGCGGCGATCGCGTCCCTGTTTGGCACTGCCACCGGCAGAATCCCCTTCCACAATATAAATTTCGGACTCGCTAGGGTCGCGAGAACTACAGTCGGCCAGCTTACCGGGCAACGTAGACGATTCTAAAACCGACTTACGCCGCACCAGCTCTCTGGCTCGGCGGGCGGCCTCGGCGGCATTAAACGCCTGGATCGCCTTTTCTAAAATGGCATCGGCCACGCCAGGTCGGAATTCCAAATATTCCGTTAGCACTTCGCCCACCAGGGAATCGACAATGCCCCGCACTTCGGTGTTGCCAAGCTTGGTTTTGGTTTGTCCTTCAAATTCGGGATCAGGCACTTTCACCGAGATGACGCCCGTTAGCCCTTCGCGGACGTTTTCACCCGCCAGGTTAGACTCACCTTCTTTGAGCTTATTGCGCTTGCGGGCGATCGCATTCATTGTCCGGGTCAGCACCGCCTTTAGCCCTTCTAGATGAGTGCCGCCGTCAATCGTGCGGATATTATTGGCAAAGCCCAGCAGGTTATCGGTATAGGCATCGACACACCACTGAAGCGCCACCTCAATTTCTACGTTATTGCGCTCACCCCGCACGTAGATCACCTCTTCGTGGAGAGGCTGCTTATCTTGGTTCATGTAAGCGATGTATTCTTTGATGCCCCCAGCGTAGTGATAAACTTCCACGCGAGGAGTATCGCTCTTTAACAGCTCCAGTCGGTCATCGGTAAACGTCATCTCTACGCCAGCGTTGAGATACGCCAACTCTTTAAGCCGACCCGACAGCGTCGCGTAGTCAAACTCAATCCCCGTAGAGAAAATTTGGGTATCTGGCTTAAAGCTAACAGAGGTGCCCGTCCGGTCTTCTTTAATCGGCTCGGCGCTCATTTCGCGGGCGGTTTTACCCCGCTCGAACCGCATTCTGTGGGCTTTTTTCTCACGCCAAACGGTGACTTCTACCCATTCGGAAAGCGCATTCACTACCGAGATCCCGACCCCGTGCAGGCCCCCAGAAACCTTGTAGCCCCCTTGCCCAAACTTACCGCCAGCATGGAGAATAGTAAGCACTGTTTCTAATGCCGATTTGCCAGTGCGAGAATGGATACCGACGGGAATGCCCCGACCGTCATCCGTCACGGTGACAGACCCGTCGGCATTCAAAGAGACCTGAATATGTGTACAATATCCAGCGAGCGCCTCGTCAACGGAGTTGTCTACTGCCTCATAGACGAGGTGATGTAATCCTCGCGGCCCCGTGCTGCCAATGTACATCCCTGGCCGCTTGCGAACTGCCTCCAAGCCTTCGAGAACTTGAATTTGTTCGGCATCATAGTTGGTCGTCATGAATGAAACGCTCCCAGGATTGGTCTGAAGCCTTCCTTGACTCCAGCAAAGTCAAATTCTACCAAAATTATAGCACAAAAGGGTCTTATGACCTTCTAGAGGCTTTTCAAGGAAAGTTTAAGCAGGGGTTGGATTAGACAAAAATTACTTCTAGAATTTGAGGTCTAGACTGCTGCCCCGCCGATCTGAATTGCTTGAAAAACAATACTCTTGTACTAAGTCCTCCGTTTCCTATTCTAATCGTTATTTGTGGAGCCACCGCAACTGGCAAATCGGGTTTGGCCTTAAAGCTGGCAAAACGGCTGTCAGGAGTGATTCTCAGCGCTGATTCTCGCCAAGTGTATCGAGATTTTAATATTGGCACAGCCAAGCCCACACCAGAAGAGCAGCGACAAGTTCCCCACCGATTAATTGATATTTGCGATCCTACGGCAACGCTGACCTTGGCAGAATATCAGCAGCAGGCTCAGTCGCTGATTGCTGGCCTGCATAGTGCTGCCTTGCCTAGAGAACAGGAGGCCGAACAGGCTTGGCCACCTGAATACACACCTGAGTACATACCTGAACATACACCTGAATACATACCTGAACATACAGATAATGCGCAGGTACCAATGCCGCTGTTGGTGGGTGGGACAGGGCTTTATATTCGCTCGGTAGTGTGCGGTCTGCGGATTCCTCGGGTAGAACCTCAGCCTCAACTGCGATCGCAGCTCACTGCCCTCGGGCAACCGCTATGCTATGCCTTTTTGACCCAGGTTGATGCTGCCTCGGCTGACAAAATCCATCCCCACGATCAGGTGCGGACTCTCCGGGCGCTAGAAGTGTATTACGTGACAGGGCAACCAATTTCGACGCAGCAAGGAGAACAACCGCCTAGCTATCCGATTTTACAGCTTGGGTTAGATTGTCAAAGCTCTGGCGAGCAGCAGCCAGATCGCCTGACTCAACGGATCGAGCAACGCACCCACCAGATGATGGCAGATGGGTTTGTATCAGAGGTAGAGCACCTCTGCCAACGCTATGGCTCAGACCTGCCGCTGTTGAATACGCTGGGCTATCAAGCGGTGAGGCAGTACCTAGCAGGGCAATGCTCGTTGGAGGAGGCGATCGCCCTCACCGTACTCCACACTCGTCAGTTTGCCAAACGCCAGCGCACCTGGTTTCGAGCCGATCCGACTATTCATTGGTTTGATGCCGATGCGGCTGATTTGCTGGAGCAAGTATGGGAAATAGTTTGCCAATTTAGGCAGCAACATGCATCGGTTTAATCAGAGCGAGCCACCGCAACTGCCTTGTCGAGGCTATCGCCTCGATATTGGTGAGCCAGATAGCGATCGAGATGGCGATACAGGGTCATAGGAGCGGTGCGGCGACAGGTAAAAAACTCTAAAGCGGCTTGCCCATTGTCTGAGACACGGACTTTTGGCAAGAAATTTTTGGGCGGATCGGCAGGCCACTGCCAGGAACCATGATCCGGCACCTCGGCAATCAGCTCATGCTGGTTCCAGCGATGGCGATCGCCCAACGAGCCAAACTCCTGAAGCTCTCGCCGCAATAGCGACGCAACCATAAAAGAGACAGGAGAGCGATCGCCCTCAATTGCGTCCATAAAATGCTCTAACGCTCCAGCCGGCTGAGGAACGGTAGCAATGCTATCACAGCCCTTCAGGCTTACTTCTAGCTGGTCTATGGTGCTGAGGGCTTCGGGTAACGCCCACACGATTCCTGCCCCATGTCCCGGCGTGCGATAGAGATAGCTGACCAGCCGAAACCCTGGTTTAAGACTTAACCCTGGCAACTTGAGTAACGGTGCTGCCGGATTAACTGTGCTCACAAACCATTTTTCAGCACCTCTAACCGCAGTAGTATCGACCAGAGCAGGAGTCGCAAATGAAAAAATGCCGCTCAACGCATCAATCGACTCTGGTTCGGGGACATCGTCGGTGATTGAACCGACACCCTGGTCAATCTTTAATTTGTCTGTTGAGAGAGAATTGCGGATGTATGTTCTGACTTTTTGAATGGAAGCGAGTGGGAAATTTTGCAGTGACATAGCTCAAAGACTATTGAGCAAGATAAACAGGCAAGCCTTCTGTTAATAAGACCTAGCAACGGGAAGAGGCAGCTCAGATGTTGAACTAACGGGGGCTGTTGGACCGGCAGCGGGCAGATCGGGGTTGGGGGCGTTGGGCGTTACCCAAATGACCTGACGCTGCCCCGGATTAATGCGTCCGCTTTGCTCGCGCATGATGCTATTCACCTGATTCGGGTCAAACCGACGGCTAAAGTCAGCCTGCAATAGGTTAACTCGGCTTTCTACAGCGCTAACCTCCATGCGAATATTTTGCAGATTGGCCTGTTGGGAAACGTTTTGCGGTACCAGCTTCACTAAAGCAGATAGAGCCGCGATCGCCAAAAAACAGTTCACCGCCAGTTTAGCTCCTGCCTCTAACGCCATCGCTCGGTGCGAAGACTGCCGATGTGAACGTCGGCGGGGATGCGTTGCTCTCTTTGTAGCGGGTGCCACAGGATATAGAGGCGGTCTAGACGGTCGGATCGCGTTCATGCTAACAGCTGATAAAAAAATGGGGCGATTTGCCCGGAAAGCCGGAATCTACCCCAATATAATCGCTTTGAGCTGTAGTTACAAAAAATTCCTGAGTAGACTCAAAAATTGTTGAACTACTAAGGCACTCGAAAAATCTTACCTACGTATGCCTATTTGTAAAGCTCGGTGGACAGACGAAATGCCAGGATTGCGGGAAGCAAGGCAATAACCAAAGCAGCAAAGATTTGAGTATCTGATAAAGACATGTGCAAAAGACTCCTAGATTCTGCAAGCCGTGGATTCTAGCAAGCAGCGTCCCAATGGGTGCTACTTACCCTACCGTTCTTCACTTTCGGTTAAATCGGGCGGCTGCGGAATATCTTGTTACACAGTTTAATATTTCAGGCAAGATTGGTTGCTTTATCCAAACTTTACAAAAGTCCCCCAAACTCCGACAAACAGGGGCCTACTGCAAAGATTCTGTAAAGCTTAGACTACTCTCTGACGGGTGCTTAAAGGCTCGGTCTATAGTTTTGCTCATAGATGTCTGCGTAATTCTACGGTTGCCGTCTTCAGATTTTGAAATTAAAGCTTTTAATTAGGACTTTGAGATGGCTAGCTTTGCATCACCCACCCCATTGATCTGTTTGCGAGGAACCGATGTTCCTGTTCATGTTGGCTCTGAGCGTCCACATCCATCTGCAAACAGCCCCTTTAAGCGGGCTGTTGACATTATTGGCAGTGTGGTGGGGCTGTTAATTCTGGCCTGCGTCATTGTCCCTGTGGCGATCGCCATTAAGCTTGACAGCCCAGGTGCTGTTCTTTATACGCAGCAGCGATGTGGGCTTCAAGGGCAAAAATTTAAAATTGTCAAATTTCGCACGATGGTTCAAGGCGCTGATGCTCAGCATCACCAGATCAATCAACCCTTTCGCGCCAAAGCTGGCTTAGATGCAAGGGTGACCCGAGTGGGTCAGATGCTGCGAAAAACCAGTCTAGATGAGCTGCCTCAGTTTTGGAATGTGCTGATGGGGGAAATGAGTTTAGTTGGCACTCGCCCCCCGACACTGGACGAAGTGGCTCACTATTCAGACCATCACTGGCAACGCTTGAATGTAAAGCCCGGAATTACAGGCGAGTGGCAGGTGAGTGGTAGATCGAAGATTGTTAACTTCGAAGAAATTGTTAATTTAGATCTGCGGTATCAAACAATCTGGTCTCCTCTATACGACCTTGTAGTCTTGTGGAAGACCGTTTGGGTCGTCATTTCAGGTAGCGGAGCCTGTTAGAAATCAGCAATCAGATATGTTTTGGGGTTGATTTAATCCTTGATCCTAAGGACGATAAACCGGGAGGGTGAAGTGGAAACAGCTGCCATGCCCTAGCTCTGAATTAACCCAAATTTGGCTGTAGTGGGCGCGCACAATTCGTTGACACACCGCTAACCCAATGCCGTAACCTGCTTTTTCCGCATCTCGCTCTAGGCGAAATGAATCATCAAAAATCTGCTCTTGATTGTCACCTGGAATGCCAGGCCCCGTATCACATATGCTGATTTGCACTTTTTGAGCAGTGCGGTGCAAAATGGCGACTTCTACCTTGCCGGCAGCGGGAGTGTACTTAATCGCGTTGTCGAGTAAGTTAATCAAGACTTGCCGCACCCGCTCAGGATCAGCATAGACAATTGGCAAATCACTAGGAATGTCGGTCACAACAGTTTGAGCCTTGGCTTGAAACTGCTCTTTAAGGCTGTCTACGACTGCCAAACATAGCGCTCCTAAGTCTATTTTTTGGGGCTGAAGCTGGAGTCGCCCATCACTACTGCGAGCCGCTTGTAGCAAGTCTGTAATCATCCGGTCAATTGCTTTAGCTTGAGTTCGAGCATGTTTGAGCAGCTGAGTAATGATTTCAGGCGTTAAGCGCGATCCCCCGTGGGCTGCTTGTTTCTGATTGCCCATTGCTAGGGTCTCTAAGGCGAGCGAGACAGCGGTTAAGGGATTGCGTAGGTCATGAGCCAGCATTGAAATCAGCCGATCTTTAAAGTCAAGCTGCTCTTGCAGTTCCTCTTTTTCTTGCTTAAGTCGAAAAACATCATCTGATAGTTGAATCAGCTGATCTGAACGAGAAAGCGAATCATTGAGAGACGGGGTAGGCAGGGCGCGAAGGTTGCCAACGCGCGACTGGGCACTGGCATCATATTCTTCGCTAGCTTGCCGCCAGCGAGGCCACCAGTTTTCGATCTGGGCACTTAGATCGCTACCCGCTAGGGTTTGTCGAGGTTCTGGGTAGACTTTGATCAACGTTGGCGTCGCCATTAGCTTAAAGTGCTCTGCTAGGTGCGGCTGGTCGCCTACATCGATAATTTGCAAGTCAAAGTCATTGTCTGCCCGTAGCGCTGTGAATCGATTACGAATCTGGCGAATCTTTTCATCAGAACTGAGGCGCTTATCAACAAACAGCAATAGCTGCAAAGACGCTTCTGAGCGAGTAAATGGGGTGGGTACTGGCTCCATGCGGTCTGGCTTCAGGAGTTGAAATGGGTGGAGAGAATCTGGAAGGCAGTGATTTTTGTAGCTATTTCTGAGCTAGCAGCACGGTTCTGAGCTAGAAGCGCGATCGCCTCACTTCAATAACACGGCTCAGTGTGGCCTTTGACCCTGCCTTACCCACCATAGGGGGACTAAGCCTTGCGTTACATTATTTAGTTTTGCATCTAAATTGCAACATTTGCATCCTAATATATCTAACTGTAGACGATCTCGATTGCGCAGACTTGTCACTGATTCGTTCAGAACAGCCTGTCATCGGTAGCAACAACCATCTGACGCTAAATTTGGATCAGGTTCTACCCTCTGAGCGGGATATTCTATCCAGCAAATATTTCATAAATGAGCGACGACACCTATGAAGGCCAAAAATGTTAGAGCATGGAAGAGGGAGCGGTCTGACGAAGAACCAAAATTTTTGCCGAGCTATGTTTTTTACCGAGCTATGTTCAGGCTAAAAATTTGGCAGCACAAAATCTGTGAGTACGATGGAGCAATCCCCTTTAACGCTCCTGTTGATCCTTTATTTCAGGAGAAACAAGAAGCGGTGTACAGTTGGTGCTATTTATTCTTGCAATTTGTTTAGAGAGAGCTGGGCAGAGAGATGAAGATTCTGGTTCTGGCGTGGGAGTTTCCGCCCCGAATTATTGGGGGCATTGCCCGCCATGTGTCAGAGCTTTACCCTGAACTGGTTAAGCTGGGGCATGAGGTACACTTGCTGACCGTCGAGTTTGGGCAGACTCCTCGCTATGAGGTGGTTGAAGGCGTGCGCATACATCGCGTTCCCGTGCAGTTGGGGCACGACTTTTTTCACTGGGTAGCCAACATGAATGACAGCATGGGTCATCAAGGTGGCAAGCTGCTGTTAGAAGATGGACCGTTTGACCTGATTCATGCACACGATTGGCTAGTTGGAGATGCAGCGATCGCCCTTAAGCATGCCTTTAAGGTGCCGTTGGTCGTCACCATCCACGCGACGGAATCAGGCCGCCACAATGGGCTATACAATCCCACTCATCACTACATTGGCAGTAAAGAGCGGACATTGGCGTTTGAGTCTTGGCGCGTGATTGTCTGCACTGACTATATGCGCCGAGAGGCAGAGCGGGTGCTCCATAGCCCATGGGACAAGATTGATGTAATTTATAACGGGATCCGGCCTGAGAAGAAACTATTGCTTCATGAGTTTGACTATCAAGCCTTTCGACGCCACTATGCCGCCGATACAGAGCGCATTGTTTATTATGTAGGCCGCATGACGCATGAAAAGGGTGTCCAAGTGCTGCTCAACGCTGCGCCCAAAATAATTTGGGAAATGGGCCATGCCGTTAAGTTTGTGCTGATTGGCAGCGGCTACACTGACCATTTGAAGCGTCAGGCATGGGAACTAGGGATTTGGAACCAGTGTTATTTCACGGGCTTCATGTCCGATGCCGATTTGGATAAGTTTCAGGTGATCGCCGACTGCGCCGTATTCCCTAGCCTATATGAACCCTTTGGTATCGTCGTCCTAGAAAGTTTCGCGGCTCGAGTGCCAGCAGTCGTATCCGATACGGGCGGATTGCCAGAGGTCGTCCGCCATACCATCACCGGTATTGTGACCCAAACCAACGATCCCGACTCTCTAGCCTGGGGCATTCTGGACGTGCTGCACCATCCCGACTATTCGCAATGGCTCGTAAATAATGCCTATGAAGACTTAGATCGTCGATTTAGCTGGGAAAAACTGGCCACCCAAACCGCAGCGACCTATGAACAGGTTGTGCAAGAACGAACCCGTGTGGAGTGGTGAGCAGGGCTATTCCAGTTAGTAGTCTGAGGCGTAAATCTGCCTACCGTTCGTAGTGCAGGCTTCCAGCCTGCGCGGGCAAGATGCCCGCCCTACGGTAGCTAAACTTGAGCCATCTTCTACTAGGTACTAAGAGGGCGGCACTAAGAGGGTGGCGACAGGAAACGGGAGCAGAGCTGCCGCCCGTTCTGTCGAAAACTCAGCGATCGCCCCCCAAGCAGCTCCAAACAAGCGATTGGGCTGGAGATCGTCTTTGACTAAATTCCAGACGCGCTGCACCTCTTCTGTATGAATGCGATCGTCTTCTACTAAGGCCAGCAGTACCTGCCGCCGCAGAAACTGCCCTTCATCGGAAAAGAGATATTGCAAGCCGATCTGGGCAGTGGGCAATACGTCGAAATTGTGGTCGGAACGGGCGATCGCAATCAGGTTTTCTAACCGCTGCCAATTGAGTTTGCCGTCTTTAAACAACATGTCCAATAAGCGACGGCGCAGCTGAGGCGTTTCCCCGGTCAGCAGCCGTTTTGCGACGTACGGATATGCCACCTCCACAATCTTAAAACGAGGATTGAGGCTGAGCGCTAGCCCTTCCTGGGTAATTAAAGAACGAATAATTAGGGCAAACTTAGCAGGCAAGCGGAACGGATACTCGTACATCAAGGCCGAAAACTGGTCGGTAATCGTTTTGAAGTTAAAGTCTCCTACACTTTCACCTAGCGCGTCTTTAAATACCGCCTCCAGGGCTGGAATGATTGGCCTAATGTCGGTTTCGGGGGTTAAGAATCCCAGCTTGACAAAGTCTGTTGCTAGCTCTTGATAGTCGCTATTAATCAGATGCACCACTGAATCAACCAGGGTCTCTTTCATCTCCTGGCTCAGCTGATCCATCATGCCAAAATCGATGTAGGCCATCCGCCCATCTGCTAAAGCAAACAAGTTGCCGGGATGGGGATCGGCATGGAAAAAGCCAAATTCTAGGAGTTGGCGCAGCCCAGCCGTTACGCCCGTCTGAATTAGAGTATCGGTTGCCAGCCCTGCTTCCTGGATCCGCTGAGTGTCGTTTAGCTTAAAGCCGTTAATCCACTCTAACGTCAGCACATGCTGGCTGCTGTAGCGCCAGTAGATAGACGGCACCTTAACGGTGAGGTCGGCTTGAAAGTTCGCTGCAAATCTCTCTGCGTTGCGCCCTTCATTTAAATAATCAATTTCTTCAAACAGTTTGCTGCCAAATTCATCAACCACCAACGTTAGATCATGCCCCAGATTCAGCGGCAGCCACGGAGCTATCCAGCCCGCTGCCCAGCGCATCAGATACAGGTCGAGCATGATTGTGGGCAGCAGGTTCGGACGCTGCACCTTGACAGCCACTGCTTCGCCAGAATGAAGACGAGCGCAATAAACCTGCCCTAAGCTAGCGGCTGCCACTGGGTCAGAAGAGATTTCACTGTAGATGTCTCCCACCGCTCGGCCTAGCTCGTCTTCAATGATATGGAAGGCGATCGCATTCGGAAACGGAGGCAGTCGATCCTGCAATTTCTCTAGCTCTACCAGGAAATCTTGCCGCACCAAATCAGGCCGAGTAGAAAGCGCCTGCCCCACCTTAATAAAGGTAGGTCCCAGCCGGGTCAAAATAGTCCGCAGTTGAACCGCCCGTTTCAGCTTGCTGGCTTCAGCCCGATGAAACCAGTCGTCTAGCTTGAGACCTAAAACAAATCCAAGAAATAGCCTAATAACATTGAATGTCCGCCAAACCGCTTTCCACGGTCTACGGCTATAGTAGCGGGCGATCGCGATTGGATCGTAGCGCCGCATCTGACTGGAACCAAACTGACCTGAACTAAGCTCATTCACGCCTTTTAACGCCCCTCTAACGGAGACCAACAACGAACGTCGTCACTCATTCGACCCTGACCGCAGATATCCAGCTTGACTAAATATATCTGCACGCCAGCATTCCCCTCCGGGAAAGTCCGCATCGGTTGCAAAGCTATACTTTCAGACCAGGCTTCCCGGTTCTTTTCATCCACTTAACTATAGTATAGAAAACTACAAACTTCTCCGTCTATAAAAACACAAATTTCTTCAGGCTCATCCCATCGGTTTCTATCTATGCCTAGTTTAAAGGCGCTTTTTTCAAAGGGCTGAGTGAAACCAGTGAATCAAGTTGGACGAAAGCCCCGCTAACTAGAGCTTTCATCCAATCAAAACTCAATAGGAATTGGCCTCCTCGGGTACTGCCGGATGCAAGATTCCATTTAAGATGCGTTCTGGTCGCTGTGCATGTTTCCAGGCAAAGGCATGACGAAACGCAGCATCTTGACAGGCTTTGAGCTGAGCAAAGTCGATGATATTGTGGGTCAACAAGTTTTCATACTCAAACGGCAGACGCACGTTATGCAGTCCGGCATTGTCGGTGCAGATCGCAATGTCTACCCCCGCATCGAAGCAGCGATCGAACACAACCTTCAGCTGATGTAAATCTTGCAGTGTTCCTGTTTTTAAATAAGTAGTAGGGCAAACCTCCAAACATTGGCCTTGCCGAGCGACTTGAGGCAGCAATTCGGGGTGCAGTAGCGGAATCTGGATGCCATGCCCAATTCGCATCAGGTAGGGCAACAGTTCAGGGTAGCAGCCGTCAACGGTTTCATATACATGCCCCGTCGTTTTTAGCCCTAGCGATCGCGCGTAATCGTAGAGCTGAATCAACTCGTCGAGGCGATCGCGGTAATGCCCATCACCCCCAGCCAAGTCGATGCCACACACATACTGCCCCATCTGTGCCGCCAACTCGACAATGGCTCGGTTCACCTCGTAGGGCAAGCGCGAGTGCATGCATAGAATTTGGCTGGTGGCGATCGGGTATTCGCCAAACTGACTGGCTTGCCCCACCACCTCCACAATCTGCGTCATCAAATCAATCCGCTCCGACTGGCTTAGATGCTCGGGCGTCCGCAGATAGGGCGTGTAGCGTAGCTCCAGGTAGGCCAGGTTTTCAAACACATAGGCACCTCGCATCAGCCGATAAATGAAGTAAGGCAGCGTGTCCTGCGTCTGCACACTTTCCACTAACGTATGCAGTTCAAGATATTCTGCCAGAGTGTTGCGGGGTCTGGTGTAAAAGTCTTCAAACTCGGAATAACCTAGGAAGCGTTCTGCCAAATCTGGCTGGTTTCGTTGAAAATAACGCCACAAAATTCGAGGGACTACGGAGCCTCCCAAATGGCGATGCAACTCAGCGTATAGCGTCACAAGTACCTCTCAAAATAACCAACTGCACTCATTCATCTATCATTGACGCATTTATCAATTTTTAGCATTGACATGGGTAACATAGCCTGCCGATAATGGGAGTTTGCGCATTTATTTGAAAATTCTAGCAACCTTACGGCTTTGGCAAACGTTGTTGTAATTGGAGCCCAATGGGGCGATGAAGGAAAAGGCAAGATTACTGACCTGCTCAGCAAGTCAGCAGACATGGTCGTACGTTATCAAGGGGGCGTTAACGCCGGACACACGGTAGTTGTACAGGGGCAGACTTTCAAGTTGCACCTGATTCCATCTGGAATTTTGCACCCCAATACGGAGTGCATTATTGGTTCAGGAACGGTGATTGATCCCCGCGTTCTATTGCAAGAACTTGATCAACTAGCTGAGCTAGGCATCTCTACAGCAAACCTGCTGATTTCGGAAACCGCCCATGTCACCATGCCCTACCATCGGCTCATTGACCAGGCGTCCGAAGAGCAACGGGGCAGCCACAAAATTGGCACGACAGGGCGGGGGATTGGGCCAACCTATGCCGACAAGTCCGAACGCACTGGCATCCGCATGATTGACTTGATGGATCCAGAAGGGCTGCGGAAACAGTTAACCTGGGCGGTTCAGCACAAGAACGTCATTCTTGAGAAGCTCTATGGGCTATCACCCCTTGATCCCAACGCGGTAATTGAAGAATACCTGGGCTACGCTGAACGGCTGCGTCATCATGTGGTCGATAGCTCGTTGCGCATTGCGGACGCGGTGCAGCAGCGTCGCAACATCTTATTTGAAGGAGCACAGGGAACCCTGCTGGATTTAGACCACGGCACCTATCCCTATGTCACCTCTTCAAACCCAGTGGCAGGAGGTGCCTGTGTTGGTGCCGGGGTAGGTCCGACCATCATCGACCGTGTCATTGGCGTCGCGAAGGCGTATACAACACGGGTAGGTGAAGGGCCATTTCCGACCGAGCTAAATGGCGAATTGGGAGATCTGTTGTGCGATCGCGGTGCTGAATTTGGTACCACGACTGGGCGACGTCGCCGCTGCGGGTGGTTTGATGCTGTGATTGGCCGCTATGCAGTGCGGATCAATGGGCTAGACTGCCTCGCCATTACCAAGCTGGATGTATTAGATGAACTAGACGAAATTAGCGTCTGCGTGGCTTACGAAATTGACGGACAGCAGTGCCGCGACTTTCCGAGTAATGCTCGTCGGTTTGCTCGCTGTCAGCCAATTTACAAAACGGTTCCCGGCTGGAAGCGCTCTACAGCCGACTGCCGCACTTTAGAAGATCTGCCTCGGCAAGCCCTAGATTATCTCAAGTTCCTGGCAGAATTAATGGAGGTGCCGATCGCGATCGTGTCTTTGGGAGCAAGTCGGGATCAGACCATCATTGTCGAAGACCCCATTCATGGTCCTAAGCGCGCCCTGCTTTATACCAATGGCACCATCTCGGCGGCAGACCTGTAGCTCAAGTTGGAAACGGTAAAACTTGGCCCTTAGAGCGCTAAGCTGTTCAACCTAGGCCATTCACTGGCCGTTCAAGCTTCGAAAATTTTCCACCTTAACGTTATCTACGAGCAAATCATGGAACTTACAGTTGAATGTAAAAAACGTCTGGACGACTCAAAGAGTAATGCTCTGCGGCGGCAGGGACAGATTCCAGCCGTGTTGTATGGACATGATGGAGCAAACTCGATTGCCGTCACCTTAGATACCAAAACCGCAGAAACCCTGGTCAAAAAAGCGGTAGTGAATAACACCGTGATTCAGCTCAGTGTCACTGACTTGCCCTGGAATGGCAAAGCCCTATTGCGGGAAGTCCAGTGCCATCCTTGGAAACGCAACCTATACCATCTGAGTTTTTTCTCGATTGGCAGTCAAGCCAGCGTAGAAGTCACGTTGCCCCTGCGCTTTATTGGTGAAGCGGTAGGCGTAAAAGTTGGCAGAGGAACGCTAGATACCAACATCAACGAAATTACGGTGCAGTGTGCTCCCGACAAAATTCCTAATTCGATTGATATTGATATCTCTACCCTCGACTTGGGTGATGCCTTGCACGTCAATGAACTATCGATGCCTGAAGGCGTTAGGGCAGTGGGAGAAGGCGATCGCGTCGTCGTTTCGGTGCTGCAATCTAGAGGCTCTGGCGCTGACTCTGACGAATCAGAAGCCGCTGAATAAGCTAGAAATGCGGCGGCTCCCCAGACAAGGGGCTTAAGCCCCTTGTTCAAATGTAGGCAAATCTTCCGCCGTTGAGTACTAGAAATGCGGCTCTAGCGTCACCAACCGATAACGCTAGAGCTGGCTCAGATCGCTGATTTTAGCCGCTGATTTTAGCCATAGAGGCGCAAAGCTTTGCGCCTCTACTTATTAGTGTTTTTATTAGTACTTTCCCTATGACTGACTCCAACCTGCCGCCGCTAATTCAGCAAATGCTGAAACCAGAGTTTTACCCTGACTCAGGATCTTTTGCTGCGGCCGATGCTCCTATCCAGCTAATCCAAACTCACATTTCCTATGTGCTGCTAACGGGGGACTATGCCTACAAAATTAAAAAGCCGTTAAACTTTGGCTTTTTGGACTACTCCACCTTAGAGCAGCGGCAGCATTTTTGCGAAGAAGAACTGCGGCTGAATCAGCGGGCTGCCGCCGAGCTATACCTAGCGGTGATCCCCATCACGCAACAGGCAGAGGATGGAGCGCCTAAATTTCAGCTGGGTGGCTCCGGCGAGATCGTTGATTATGCCGTCAAAATGCAGCAGTTTCCCCAAGACACGCTGTTGACCGAACTGTACGAGCGCGGCGAGCTAACCGAAGCGCTGCTGCAAGAGTTGGCAGCGGTGGTTGCCAAGTTCCATTTGGAAACCACCACAAACGACTACATTTGCAGCTTTGGTGAGGTGTCGCAGGTGCGGCAGGCGTTTGATGAGAACTACGAGCAAACCGAGCAATATATTGGCGGTCCCCAGACGCAGCAGCAGTTCGACCAAACGCGAACCTATAGCGATCGCTTCTTTGCCGACCATGAAGCGCTGTTTACCGACCGGATCCAAAATGGCCGAATTCGCGAGTGTCATGGTGACCTGCACCTGCGCAACATTGCCTACTGGAAGCAGCAGTTTTTTCTATTCGACTGCATCGAGTTTAATGAACCATTCCGCTTTGTCGATGTCATGTTTGACATTGCCTACATCGTGATGGATTTGGCAGCTCGCCAGCGCCCTGATCTGAGCACCGTATTTCTCAACGCCTATGTAGAGCAAACCGGCGACTGGGAAGGACTACAAGTGTTGCCGATTTATGTTAATCGGCAAACCTATGTGCGCGCTAAAGTCACCTCATTTTTACTCAACGACCCAACGGTGCCCATAGACGAGAAGCAAAAGGCATCGGACACCGCTGCGCTGTATTATCGGTTGGCTTGGGCCAGCACCCAGCCGCAAACCGGACGGTTATTCCTCATGAGTGGGCTGTCAGGGGCGGGCAAAAGCACCACCGCCCGCCAGCTCGCCCGCCGGGTTGGGGCGATCCACCTGCGCTCTGATGCCGTTCGCAAGCACTTAGGCGGTGTTCCGCTAGACCAACGCGGCGATGCGGCGCTCTACACCCCCGAGATGACGCAGAAAACCTATGAGCGGCTGCTAACGTTGGGACTGGCACTGGCTCAAACCGGCTACACCGTCATTTTGGATGCGAAGTATGATCGCGGCTCATTGCGGCAAGCGGCGATCGCCCAAGCAACCGCTCATCAGCTGCCCTTACAAATCCTGTATTGCACAGCTCCGTCAGAGGTGTTGAGCGAACGCGTACGCCAGCGTACAGGCGACATTGCCGACGCCACCCCCGACATTTTAGCCGCCCAGTCGTTTGAGCCGTTTACACCCGCCGAATCAGAGTATGTTAAAACTCTAGACACCACACAGAATATAGAAGCAGCGCTAGATCTTTTACTGGCATAACCCATGACCAACGATGGATTTACAGTCGGGCTAAAACTCTGGATTGTCTTTATGGTTGCCTTTGTACTGCTGCGATATCCAGTGGTCTTCAGTATCTTTCTAGGTGCCCTAGCGGGGTGGGCCGGTGGAACAGTTGCGGCGTATCTCAAACAGGCCAAACCGATTGTCCAAACCGATCGGCTCAGCAAACTGTCGGGGTTGTCTAAACGTCTGACCAGTCAACTTGGCTGGCGGCAAGACGCTGCCGATGCCAACGCTGCTCGCAAAGAACAAGCCAGCGATCGCGCCAGTCGCCGTGGGTGGATTGGGCGGCGTAAACCGCCCTCGTTTCGATCCCGTCGATAGCAGCTAGGGGCTTCAAGGCTGCCGCTAATGTGCTAATTCTGTCACCACACTGGGTAAGCCTTCCTGAGAAATCGGCTGGTTGAAGAGCACCATGGTAGTGGTCTGGTTGGCTTCAAACCCAATGCGCTCGTAGAATTTTTGTTGATTGGTCGTCATCAGATAGACCCGCTCAACTCGGTTGACATCAGGGTGCATCAGCACAGTTTCCACCAACTTACGCCCCAGCCCAGCGCCCTGATAGTCTGGATGAATCAGCACATCCCAAATTGTGGCGCGGTAAATACCATCCGACGTGGCGCGGGCAAACCCGATCAGGCGATCGCCATCCCAGGCCGTTACGACTGGGTTACTGTGAGCGATCGCGACCTGCAAGTCTTCTACGCGCCGATCCTGCGCCCAAAACGCTGTCACCTGAAATA
>Ga0163155_10001904_pt1 | contig 24237 bp, 25 predicted proteins | sample OliLakLV19SP4G1_FD_148611 | JGI IMG/M metagenome (GOLD analysis project Ga0163155, IMG submission 148611) | Freshwater microbial mat bacterial communities from Lake Vanda, McMurdo Dry Valleys, Antarctica - Oligotrophic Lake LV.19.SP4.G1 | ecosystem: Environmental > Aquatic > Freshwater > Lake >... | reverse complement strand
TATTAAAACTTTCAATTTCTATTTTCCAATCAACCTCTTCTTTCCATTCTAATTTTTTACTTAATTTAAAAATCTGAGTATTTAAATCACCCATCATATTCAAACAGACGTTCCATTCCTCACCAAGATCTTCAAAATAGATATCTATCCAGGCTGTTATTTCTTCACCATTTTTTTCAAAATCATCGTTGTTTAAAGTATCATTTTTATCAATAAAAATACTATTCGGCTTTATATTTGCCTTACAAACTAGTTCTAGATAAGTTTGCAACCTTGCTTGTTCATTATTTAAAATCAATAATTTTGCAATAATTTTCTCAACGACGTTTTGCAATTTGAAATACTCTTCTTTGGCAAGAGAATGTTTTCTATTTCTATTAGAAATATACACGTTAATTAAAACAGCTAATACTGAGATCAGTAATGCTAAGTATTCAGGTTTCTTAAAAATGCAAAATAAATCTATCATATAAGTTTTACAATAGACTTTAAAATCTCTTCACTTTCTTTGTCTAAGTCTTTCATCTCCTTCAAAATATCTTTCGGCTCACGCAATCCAGCTTCTGCCTTTTTGTTAGGATTTTTTGCACTCAAGTCAAAAGTCTTTTGGTCTACGTCTTTTACGGAAACACTCCAAGAGTTCTCGCTCTCAGCTTTTGTTTTCTGGAGTTTTACAAAGTCTGCTAAATCTTTCTCATTTAATGGATTGGTCTTACCAAGATTTCTATCTAGATTAAGCTGATAGAACCATACCTTTTGAGTAGGCTTACCTTTTTCAAAGAATAAAACAACAGTCTTTACTCCAGCACCTACGAACGATCCGCCGGGTAAATCAAGAACAGTATGAAGATTACAACTTTCAAGCAATAGCTTTCGGAGGCTCACAGAGGCATTGTCTGTATTACTTAAAAAGGTATTTTTAATAACTATACCTGCACTACCGCCAGCCTTTAGTTTTTTTATAAAATGCTGTAAAAATAAGAATGCAGTCTCTCCAGTCTTTATAGGAAAGTTTTGTTGTACTTCAGCTCTTTCTTTTCCACCAAAAGGAGGGTTTGCAAGTATTACATCAAAGCGGTCTTTTTCTTGAATATCAGCTATATTCTCAGAAAGAGTATTGGTGTGCACAATGTTTGGTGCTTCAACTCCGTGCAATATCATATTCATCGTGCCTATAATATATGCGAGAGATTTCTTTTCTTTACCGTAAAATGTATTTTTCTGCAAAGTGACAGTATCACTTGTGGTTAGCTTCTTGCTGTTCTTTAGATAGTCATATGCTTCAACCAAGAACCCAGCCGAACCTACGGCTCCATCATAAATCCTATCTCCAATTTTTGGGGCAACTACTTGAACAATAGTTTTGATCAAAGGTCTTGGAGTATAATACTCACCACCATTACGTCCAGCATTACCCATATTCTTGATCTTGTCTTCATAGAGATGACTCATCTCGTGCTTTTCTGCGTGAGTTCTGAAGCGAAGTTCATCGATACGATTCACTACTTCTCGTAGATTGTAACCAGACTGGATCCTATTTTTTAACTCATTAAAAATCTCTCCAATTTTATATTCAATAGTATCAGCACTTTCGGCAGAGGTTTTAAACTTTTTAAGATAAGGGAATAGTTTATTATTTACAAAGTCAGTTAAGTCATCGCCAGCTAGAGCCTTATGATGATCTAGCTTGCCGTCTTTATCCTTTGGCACAGCCCAAATACTCCATTGGTATTCTGGAGCAATAATCTTTGTGTATTTTTTACCTGAAAGTTCAGCATCCGTCGCTTTGTCTTTCTCTAGGTCGTCTAGATACTTTAAAAACAAAACCCAAGAAGTCTGCTCTACATAATCAAGTTCACTACCACACCCAGCGTCCTTGTGTAGTATATCGTCTATATTCTTAAAGGTTTGTTCAAACATAATTTTTATTTTAATAATTCGTTAGTCGAAACACCTAACGCTTGGGCTAGATTGGTAATAGTTGCAAGAGTAGGATTTGTTTTCGCATTCTCCAGATTGCTAACAAAAGAACGATTGACGCCTAATTTCTTAGCAATTTCAACTTGTGTTATATTTTTTTTGGTTCTAATCCGCTTGAGATTCTCTCCAAGCTTTTTCACATCGTCTGTCATAAAAACAGTATAGCACATCTTGTTGTTGTATAAAACAACAGAAAACACCCTTATTTCTAAGAGTGTTTTTTGCTTGAAATTAGCTATCTTTGAGCTAGCTCATGTTGGCTGCCGGACTAGGATTCGAACCTAAGTTGCCTGGGCCAGAACCAGGTGTCCTACCACTAGACGATCCGGCAAAATAAGATCCCTTTAAAAGGATATTATGTGATTTTGGAAGTATCACAGAAGAGCTGAAGAAGTGCAAGCTCAAGGGGAGCATATGAAGTGCGAAGATTAGTACATTCTATCTGTGCAGTTAAAATTCGATGCACGATCTCAGCATTGATCTCTTTTCCCTCCGCCCCACGATACACAGAAAGTGAATCGAATTGCTCATCGCCAAGTTCTTTTTTAAGCCGAGTGTGAGAACGTGAAGAAAAACGGATAAGAAGTATTCGCTGTAATGCTAAAAGAAGGAGATCACCAAGGAAATATGGGTCGATGGATTGTTGACGTGCCTTCTCAAGTGTTTCGAGAATTGTATCAATATCGCGTTTACTGATTGCCTGCACCAGACTCTCAATCAACTCTCGAGAAGGCGCGCCCGTCACTCGTGATACTTCTTCACCAGTAATTTTACCGTCGCGTCCCAAGACTGCAACTTTTTGTAAGGTACTGAGAGCATCACGAAAAGAGCCATCCGCAACAAGTGCGATCATATCAGCTCCCGATTCCTCTAGAGCGATCTTTTCTTTTTTTGCTACGTCTAAAATCATGTCATGCAGCACTGTTCGATTGGGTTGATGAAGTGAAAAAACCTGACATCTCGAATGAATGGTTTCCGGAACTTTTTCTGGTTCAGTTGTAGCTAAGATAAAAAGAGCGTGACGTGGTGGCTCTTCAAGAGTTTTAAGAAGAGCGTTGAATGCATGATTTGAAAGCATATGCACTTCGTCGAGAATAATCATTTTATACGGACTGTCATATGGCATGGTACGTACCTGTTCACGAAGCTCGTCAATATCAGCAACTTGTCGATGTGACGCAGCATCTATTTCGTATGTATCATGATCGGCAATTCCAAGATCACGTGCCATGATGCGCGCAAGAGATGTTTTCCCTGTTCCTCGAGGACCTGAAAATAAATAAGCATGAGAAATATTACCCGATGCAATAGAAGCTTTCAAAACCGAAACGATATGATCTTGTCCACGGACTTCACTAAAATCCGCCGGGCGATATTTTTGATATAAGACACGAGTGTCTTTCGTAGTAGAGATGTCGAGAGATGAATTTTTTGTCGTATCATTTTTCTTCATAGAATATCAATATATTACACAGAGCTAGTATACACCACCGGGGAATGTCGCTAAAAACTCTGCAACACGTTCCTCTATTTCGTCTAGTGTTTCAGCTTCCATGAGTTCTATTCGCAATTCTTTTGCTCCATCAAAATCTGAAACATATGCTTTATAGTGTTTTTTTAGAATTGAGAAATTCTTTGATCGTTGAAAGCCCTGTATGATTTTTTGATTTTTTCCAAATTGAAAATACTTTTTTGAAGAATCGGGGCCTTCGTCGGAAAGCCATTCACAAAAAAGTTGAGTATGTTCGATCATCATTGCAAGACGTTCTCGCACTGACGGTTTCTCTATGCGCTTTCTATCAAAAAACCAAGGTGTTCCAAAAACTGACTTTCCGATCATAATTCCATCACATCCTGTTTCTTGTGCTACCATTTCGCCCTGCTCTCGTGTAAGAATACTCCCATTTGCAACGATCAATGTCCTCTCATCTCCGTACTCTTCCGCCCTCCGCTTGGCAACCACCATTGCACGAGCCACGGCCCCCCATTTCGGTTCTGACTTAGACATTTCACTCCGTGTTCGCGCATGTATAGTGATCAGAGCAGGACGCGTCTCTAACAATGAGCCTATCCACTCTTCGGTTTGATCATGCGTCCAACCAATACGCGTCTTTACAGATACAGGAATATGTTTCGCACCTGCTATTGTTGCGCGCACAATCTCTTTAGCCAATTCAGGATCTTTTATAAGAGCTGCTCCTGCACGCTGATTATTGATGACATCTGCTGGACAACCCATATTGATATCAATACCATCGAAACCAAGTTCGGTACAAAGTTGTGCCGATTCAAAAAATTTATCAGGATCATGACCAAAAATCTGAGCCACAATGGGTCGCTGACGCTCTGTATATTCAAAATCTCGAAGCATCTTTTCTTTTGCTATGGAAGTTAAGCCCCCTGTCGCGACAAATTCTGTCCAAATTACATCAGGTCCACCATCCTTTTCACCCATACGAGAATATTTTGCTATCATCTCGCGAAATGGATTATCAGTTACATCTGCCATGGGTGCCAAAGCAAAAAATGGCCGACCGTCACGCTCTGTTCTCGGAAGTTTCTCCCAAAACCCCCTTACGATCTTCTCAGAAGTGGGAAATTTTAATTGTTTCGTCACGTATTTCATAAGCTACTGCAAGTTCCTTTTCTCTAGATTATTTATATTCATTTGACCTTCCACATTTTCGTCTTGTAAAACCTCACTTTCTATTATGTCGGGGCCAAATTTATAGTAAATCTTATTTTCAAACCGAAGATCAATGTAGTTCAATTCGTCAGATTTTGCAATGAGATCACTGTCAAATGCAGGTGTCTCTAGAGCAAGAAGTGCCTTTTTGCTTATATCTGTAGGCGACATATCATCAGAAAAACTTATATGAGCAGAGGGCGGTGTTGGTATATCTCCCAGCGATCCTATAAATGCTTGAAAATCACCGTCTTTACCAACAAACATTCGACGTACAATAATATCCTGTTTTTCGAATGATTCAACAACTTCCTGCACAAATGAGAGAACATTTTGCCCCATCACAACTTGTCCCACAGGATCATTTTGCAATTCCTTATCCCACTCACTAAAAAATTTAAAGAAAACGCGATCTGAAAAATATGGTGACTGTGAAAAAACGAGACCTGATTCATCCATAAAATAGCAACCATGCAGTACCACGGATATGTCCCGCGGGTCATGCAAGCACCAAATATTTGACGCCTTGTGTTCAGTTATTAAAATTCTAAGTTCTGATCTTTTGTGAATAGTTACTTTCACATCAGCTATTTCTGGAAATTGTGTATCAAGCAAAAATTCAATTTTATTTTGACGTATAAGCGGAGCACTTTTTGATGGTATAACAAAAAGCCATTTCCCTGAAAGCTCACGCTCGATGATCGACAGTACTTCATCTTCAGAAATGATCAACTCACCCTCTACTATGACGGATTTTATTTGAAAAGAATCACTTCGAAATAATGTCAAAATACCTGCAAAAATTACAATGAGCAAAACACACAATAAGATACTTCGTAACTTCCAAGACGATGTTGTCTTTTTTTTAATGTGTTTAGGAGCAAACATGAAATTCTAATTCACGCACTAGCCGATCATTGTGCGATCATCCATATAAGGCTGAAGCGCGAGAGGAATTTCAATACGCCCATCTGATGTTTGAAAATTCTCGACGAGTGAAACGAGGATGCGTGGCGTTGGAATAGCTGTACAGTTCAATGAGTGCGCAAAACGGACTTTCCCGTCTTCATCTTTGTAGCGAATATTAAAACGGCGAGTCTGAAAATCGTGGAAATATGATGCGGAAGAGATTTCTCTATATGTCTTTTCTCCGGGCACCCAGAGATTTATGTCATATTTTTTTACTTGGCCAAGACCAAGATCTCCTCCACAGTTCACAACTGTCTGATAAGGAATATTAAGTGACTCAATAAATTCTTCTGTATTCCTATTGAGCCAGTCATGCCATTGCACAGATTCTTCATGACTTGCTTTACAGAGAATCACTTGTTCGAGTTTGTAAAATTCGTGCACACGAATGAGACCTTTTGTATCTTTTCCGTAACTTCCCGCTTCTCGACGATAACACGGCGAAAATGCAAGGAATTTTACTGGAAGATGTATAGGATCAATAAATTCATCTGCGTAATACGACATCACAGGAACTTCTGCTGTTCCTGTGAGATAGTCTTCGTCTTGAGTTACGTACAGATCTTCTGCGTCGTTGGGTAAATGACCTGTTCCGTAAAAATACTGAGGACGCACAATCGATGGTGCAATCATGTGCATGAATCCTTTTTTTCCAAAAAATTTTCGTGCATAGTTCCATATGGCAAATGAAAGTTCAGCCCCATCATTTTTCAAAAAATATCCGCGAAAGCCATGAGTTTTTGAACCACGATCAAAATCCACCATGTCATGTTTGAGCATAAGCGTCATATGATCTTGTGCTGGAAAATCAAATGACGTTTGTACTCCCCATGATTTAATTTCGGCATTCTCACTATCGTCTTTACCTTCGGGAACAGAGAAATCTGGGATATTTGGTACGCACAACATAATCTTTCGCCATTCAGTCATGATGGCCTTCAGAGAATCTTCGTGTTTTTTTAAATCTTCTTTAAGCCCACGCATTTCTGTGACAAGAGTTTCTCGAAGTTTAACGTCAGTGGTTGTAGCAATATCTCGTCCAATAGTATTTTGCTCTTGTCGAAGAGAGTCTACAAGACCCTGGGTCTGGATTCTCCGCTCGTCCAAGATAAGAAGTGCATCAATATCCACCGTTATGTGCTTTTTTCGTGCGCCATCTTTGACAGCGTCGGTATTTTCTCGGATAAATTTAATATCTAGCATGGTGTTGCTAGTATAGCATGCTCCTAAAATTTAGAAAGATTTTCGCTTAAATTGCGAATATATAAAGATAATATATATGTGACTTATAAAAAAATGTCTTATATTCCAAAAAGATTACACGAGATTCCGGATCCGCCAAAACATCTTTGGATTTCAGGAGAAATGCCTAATGAGGATTTTTTATATCTGACAGTTATCGGAGCACGAAATCATACATCATATGGAAAAGACGTCTGTGAATATCTCGTTTCGTCTCTTGCGGGTGAATCGGTTGTAATAGTTTCTGGTTTAGCATTGGGTATTGATAGTATCGCCCACAAAACAGCGTTGAAATACGATATCAAGACTATTTCCTTACCGGGGTCCGGGTTGGATGAATCTGCTCTCTATCCACGCGCTCATGTCTATTTAGCACGATCTATCGTAGATGCGGGTGGGTGTTGTTTGAGTGAATGCGAGCCGTACGAACGCTCACATCCTTTTATGTTTCCTCGGCGCAATAGACTTATGGCAGGAATTGCTGATGCTGTGTTAGTTATAGAATGTAAAGAAAAATCTGGAACGCGAATTACTGCGGGACTCGCAACTCAGTACAATCGTGATGTTCTTAGTGTTCCTGGATCCATTTTTAGTCCTCAATCTCGTGGTACGCATGCATTGCTTCGTGAAGGAGCGACTCCTATTGCAAATGCTGAAGATTTATTCGAAGCATTAAAACTGGAGAGAAATATAAAAAATGATTCAATAAAAAACCTCTTATTGTCAGAGCAAGAGGAAAAACTTTACAATATGTTAAGCGAGCCTCAAGCACGAAGTGACCTTATGTTCAAAATGAAACTCCCTCATGCAGAATTTTACACACTTTTAAGTCAGCTTGAAATACGATGTATTATTCGTGAGCATCTTGGTCTTATCGAGCGTGCTCCACGATATTTGTAATTTTTTTTCTTTATCGAACGCGTTCCTCGATATTTGTAATTTTGCCATCTTCCATGTAAATAACACGATCACAATATGTTGTATATTCTTTTTCATGCGTCACCATGACAATAGTTTGCCCTTGATCATGAAGTTCACGTAACACAGCAAGAACAGCTTCGCTCGAAACGGAATCAAGATTCGCTGTTGGTTCATCAGCAAAAAGAATTTTAGGGTTTTGAGCAGTTGCACGTGCAATAGAAACGCGTTGTTGCTCGCCACCAGAAAGCTGTGTTGGAAGATTGTCGAGTCGATGATCGAGCTCAATCTTTGCCAACGCTTGCTGAGAAATGTCGCGCGCTTTACTGCGTGAAAATCCTTGCATCATTAATGGAATCATGACGTTTTCTACAGCCGTTAATTCGGGGACAAGAGCGTAATCTTGAAAAACGTAACCAAGTTTATTGAGACGAAATGCTGTTCTCTCAAAACTTGACATGTTTATGATATCTTCATCATCAATAATTATCGTTCCACTCGTGGGTTGATCAAGGAGACTAATTTGATATAAAAGGGTTGATTTTCCAGCACCCGACTTGCCCATAATGGCAACGAATTCACCGCTTGCTATATCCAAATCGATACCACGAAGTACATGTGTAACCACTTTTCCATTTGTATAATCTTTTGTGAGATTGCGAATTTTAATCATAACGTTATCGGCCTAAAATGGCATCAAGTGTATTTTTACGAACAATTACCCACGCAGGAAGCCAGCCAGAAAAGATAGAGACAACGAGCAAGAAGAAGAATCGAGTAAGTGTACCTGGAATTGTTGCAACTAAGATACCATCACTAAATGGGAAATCGATTGGATTTGCATTGATACCCGGAATAATAAGACCAAAAAGAACCACAGAGGCCAGACCAACTCCTATAACAACATACAAGATTCCTTGCATAACATAAGCCAAAATAATTGCCTCTGATCGAACTCCAATACCTTTCAAGATACCAATATATTTTCTACGCGTTATTGCATTAATGGCGATTATTACGACGATTGTTATAGCCGCAACCACAGCACTGATCATTCCTATGATTAATCCAAGAAATGCAAATGTTTGTTTTATGTCTTCAAGAAATTCAGGAATGGCTTCTTCGAATGTTTCTATCGTTGCGTAGTCGCCGACACCACTTGCGAGGAGACTTTGTTTTACGTCTTCTGCACTTTGGGTTCCATCAAGTCTAACTGATATTTCGTTGACATTAAGATTCGTTCTACCAAAAATGCGTTTGAATTCGGAGTCGAGCATGAAAATGCGAAATGATGTTTCATCAACCTTTGAATCAATAATTCCTTTTACAATAACCTCTTTCGTGATCTCGCCCGATTGTATTCGGACTCGGGTTCCTGGATAAACATCTTCAAGCGTATCAAATGCGTCTCCGAAAGCAGAAGAGTATCGCTGAAGCATATTTTTTCCAATAAGAATATATCCTTCATCTCCTTCAGAAAGAAATTCTCCTTCTGCAACATATAAAGAAAGATGTGTTGTCGCTTCTTCATCTAACGGATCAATACCTGTTATAACACCCCCAATACTATCTCGTACCTCATTGGGATCGCGTCTCGTTGTATAATTTGCCTCGATCGTTGCACTTGTAAGATATCGGGCTGAATATGCTTCTATACCCGGTAACGTTTCCAATATTTTTATGATACTCTGAGAATCTTCAATATATGAATCCCCTTTTGGCGTACTCAAAATAACGTCTCCTGTATACTGTTCTTTGTTTGCGTTTTCGGATCCTGCAATGAGTCCTACAAGAATACCACTCACCCCAACCAGTGAAAGAAACGTGAGCATCATGATAAGCACAACGAGTACGGTAGTCCAGATATTGGCACGCTGAATCTGTCGAACCCCCAGTAAAAATGCTACTCGTAATACTGGTCCCATATTATTCTTCGCTAATCATAACTGTGTCACCTTCAATAAGACCAGAGAGAATTTGTACTATGCCATCGGATCCTTCGATACCTGTTTGTATTTGCACTTCTTCTTTATTTTTGTTGTCTATTTTTCGCAATACAAATTTGCGATCTCCGTCTTGAAGAATGTATCTTCGTGGAAGCGTGAGCGAGTTCTCTACAATTTCTGTTTGTATCTCAATCTGAGCCGTCATGCCTGATTTGATTCGATCGTCAGGATTTATAAAAGTAAGAAGAATTTCATAGTATGAGACACCATCAATCAAGGATTCTGCTGGATCAATACGCGAAACAAATGCGCTCCAAATAACAGAATCACCATATGCATCCACTGTGACAAGTGCTGTATCTCCCTCGAAAACCTCCACAACATCAACTTCCGGTAAATTTGCTATAACTTCAAATGTTGATCCTCGTATAAGCCGGACAACACGACTCTGCGATGTTACAATCTCTCCCAATTGAACATCAACATCTGCTATAACCCCATCGAAAGGAGCAATAATATTTGTCTTTTCAAACTGAGCACGAATACTTGCCACCCGTGCCTCAGCTTGATCGAGTCGCGCACGTGCAATAGCACTATCTTCGTCGGATGAAGAGGTGTCTTTCACAGTTTCAGTTTGAGCTTTTTGAAGAGCGAGAGTTGCTTCTCCTATAGCTATATCACGCTGAACTTCCGCTAAATTATAGGTATTAAGATTTGTCACGTATTGACTTGATCGTTCGTTAGGGACAGTCACAATCCACGTAGACTGACCATAATATTCATCTTCATCAAATACAACAAAAAGACCCAAGCTACCTAAACTACTAGGAAGAGTGGTCGTGACACTCTGTGTTCCCGATTCAAGACCAGAGAAACGAAAAGAGAATCCTGAAGGTGTGCTAGAACTATATACGTCGAGAACATACTCTCCTTCCTCAAGACCTGTATATGAACCAGAAATAATCGGCGCCACCATATCTTCTGAAGGATCATCTGAAACAGCTTCGAGATCTGAGCTGAGAAGTTGTCGATTTGCATTTTTTACAAGAATATTTTGCTCACTGATTGTATCTTCCAAGTTTCGTTCTGCCTCAGTAAGTTCTTGCTGAACGAGAGATGATGTTTCAATTCGTGAACCAGACAATGCAATATTGAGCTCCGCACGGCGGACTGACGCATCAGCTTGTGCTTCTCGAAGATCAGCTGAAATATCTGAACTATCAAGTGTTGCAATAACTTCTCCAGCGAGGACTTCGCCCCCGATATCAAAATTGAGTTGTGTTAGTTTGCCTGTCGTCTCGAAAGCAAGATCTGCTTCTGAAATAGATTGGATTTTTCCTGCAATCTCAACACTACGGACAACATTTGCCACCGCTACGGTTGTAAACGTTTCGCCATTTTTTGATGCATTCTTTCCAAACAAAATAATAACAAGGATAATGACGATTGCAACAAAAACAGCTGAAATGATTCTAGTATTTTTTTTCTTAGTAAATTTTTTTATTAAGTCAGATGACATAGAGTTTTATAGAATAAAAATAAGATAAAGACCAATAAAAATTACAAGAATAAGGAAATTTACAAAAAGTCCCAGTATTGTTCCAATAAATGACGCACGCATGGCTGTGAATGCCTTCTTTCGATCACCAAACTGGATCATTTCTGAAATAAAAACAGCGATACAGAGACCTATGATACCACCAAAAGGTGGAATTAAAAGTGTCCCCAAAAGTATGCCTCCTATACCCGCAAAAATAGATCGACGAGATGCACCTCCATATTTTGCTCCAAGTACTCCTGCAAGGTAATCTACAAGTGCTCCAAAAACGAGTGGCACAGCTAGCCAGAGAAGCTCACCACTGGTAAGAATTTGAAATTTTGTAACAATAGCAAAAAGTAATGCCACAACAAATACATACGGCAATGTTGGGAACATAGGAATAAACACAAGTACAAATGCTGGCGTCATAAGCGCAAGCGAAACAATGAACGGAATAAGAATTGAACTTTCCATATTATAAACGTAATAATAAAATAAAAACTGTTCCCGCTGTAAGGATTTGTATAATTGCTTGAAGTGTAAAACCGTTGAAACCATCAACAATCATAACGACCATTCCAGCGCACATAAGAACGAGGCCTGATTTTGTCACAGTTGAACGATGCTTGGAAACAGCATAGCCAAGCTGAGTGAGCCATCCTAAAAGCACAAGTACTGCACCGAGAGTTTGAATATCAAAACTCATTCCGATAGTTTGCAACATATTTGTTAGTATACAATATGTGTCACGCAAACCGTAGAATTCTGTGAATCACTAAGTTCCAGATCTTGGATTACCATTTCCTATCACCACAACACACATTCTTCTGTGATTGCTGAACTTTTTGTGATAGCGTAGTAGCATGGTTATTCGTCTCGAAAAACATCTCGCGGAAACTGGTATCATGTCTCGTCGTGAAGCAAAAGAAGCAATTGCCGAGGGGCATGTACTAATAAATGGTAAAGTCATACGCATCCCTGGTACGCCCGTTGATACTTCGCGTGACCGTATCACATTTACTCCATTTCTTCAACGCCATCTTGCTTCAAAAGAAACCGTGATTATGTATAAACCGTTACGTTGTGCAACAACGCGGGAATCCCAAGGAACTACTATTTATACAAGTACGCCAAAGATAAATCATCTGGCTTGTGTTGATCATCTTGATGCAGAAAGTGAAGGACTTATTGTTCTCACAAATGATGGAAGCGTAGCACGGGTTTTTTCACATGAACGATCGCTCTTGGAAAGAGAGTATGTCGTAAAAACACGCGAAACTATATCTCCAAAATGTATTCGCGAATTCGAACAAGGCTTGGTTCTAGGGTCCATCACAACTCTGCCTGCACAAATTACAAGAATTGATCGCAATACTTTAACAATAGTCGTGAAAGAAAATATCTCGCATCAAGTTCGGCGTTGCATCGGTGAACTTGGCTTAACTATGGTTTCTCTTTTAAGAACACGAATTGGTTTTCTAGAACTTGAATCATTGCATCCTGGTCAATTTCGAAAATTAGGACATCAAGACGTTGAAAAACTCAAGCAGCTAAGTATCTAAGTATTTCATTTTATTTCAACGATTCAAATTCTAGAGTATTGTCGATAGGAAGAACGAACGTATTTCGAATACCGTTGACATCAATGTCATATTGACCTGCGGGTAATTCTACTACCTCTAATGTAAATATTTCTTGAAATGGAACGAGTGCTTGTGTACAAACTGAGTCAATGTCATTTTGCTGTTCGATTGCTGTAAAAAATGTATTGTCTGTGCGAATTGTTCGAATGTCGCTAACTTTTGTACATCCGTTCGGAAAATTTCCGCCCGCTGTGACAACAACTTCAAATGGGAATGTCTCTATATTTACCGCAACATCAACCGTTTCCACAGAAGCCATACTTCGATCTGCATTATCGAGCTCAGCTTGGTCACTTGTTTTTCGTGATGTTAATAAAATAATTCCAACGATAACAAGAATCGTGAGCAAAAATCCCCCGACTGCATACCATGTGTGTGTATCAATTTTTCTATCCATAAGCCTAAGGTAAGTTATTAATATAACTATAGTATACCCTATTTTGATGATTGATGTTGAGAATGCGAATCTTTGATCGCTTGAGCTATTACTTTAACAATTCTTGGATCAAAAGGGTCTGGTAAAATAACGTCTTCTGTCGGTGTCTCTATTGTAAATGCGAGAGCGCGAGCACAGGCTAATTTCATATCCATTGTGATAGTTGGCACGTGGGCATCAAGCGCTCCACGAAAAAGTCCAGGAAAAACGAGAACATTGTTAACCTGATTTGGAAAATCGCTTCGACCCGTTGCTACAACACGGGCACCTCCGGCTTTTGCTTCGTCGGGCATAATTTCGGGAATTGGATTTGCAAGAGCAAAAACTATTGAGTCTTGCGCCATCGTCTGGATATCTTCGCGAGTTAAAAGCTGTGCCACAGAAACACCGATAAAGACATCCGCATCGACAAGAGCGTCTTGTAAGCTTCCTGAAATATCTTTCTTATTTGTATGGCTTAATATTTTTTTCTTTTCACTATTCAAATCATTACGCAGTTGTGAAATAATTCCCTTACTATCAACGACAACCGGTGAAACATATTGCGAAAGAATTTTTGCTATAGCGAGACCGGCAGCTCCAGCACCATTGATCACAATATTCATGTCTTCGAGAGATTTTTTTACGACACGGCTTGCATTTAAAAGACCCGCGAGTACAACAATAGCAGTCCCCCATTGATCATCATGAAAAACAGGAATTCCGAGATCCTGTAAACGCTCCTCGATCTCGATGCAACGTGGAGAAGAAATATCTTCTAAGTTAATACCCCCAAAAGTTGGTTCAAGTGCTCGAACGATCTGAACAATTTCATCTACATCTTGGGTATTAAGAACGAGCGGAAATGCATCAATGTCAGCAAATTGTTTGAAAAGCATTGCTTTACCTTCCATTACAGGAAGGCTAGCACGCGGACCAATATTTCCTAAACCCAAAACAGCTGATCCGTCACTTACTACAGCAATCATATTCCCTCGCATTGTAAAATCATTCACGCGTTCAGGATTTTCCGCTATAACAAGACACGGCGCTGCAACTCCTGGTGAGTAGACGAGGGCTAGCTCATCTTTTGTGGTAACTGAAACTTTTGACTCAACGCTGATTTTCCCCTTGAGAGATGCGTGCAATGCGATAGATCGTTCATCAAATGAACTTGTATTTTTATTCATAGATTTTTTGATTTATAAAAAATATTTTTTGGATACTACACTTTAACAATTTCAAAAACCTCATCGAGTATCACGCGAGCGATCTCAGGTGGAATACCAAATTCACGCGTAAGGTCTTGCTGTTGATATGGTAAAAGATCCTGAGCTAAAATCATACCCTTCTCTGCGAATTTTTCCAGTTCGAAAGTTGAAACAGATGGCAATACAGTCACAGGATAGAGTTTGTGTTTTGTGATGAGGTCTTGAAGATGACCATGTGTTGGATATTTCCAACCAATAAGTTTCATATTTCGACACTGTGCATATCGAATCGCTTTTTCCGTGAATCTTGTATTTGTTACAACCCACATATCGTAGGGTTTTACTCCTTTTTCCTTTGTTACTCGTTGATTTATATCCTCTTTACGAGCGTCAGCATACATGACGACGTCAAGATGGGTTTTGATCTCGTGTTGATTTCGGTATTTTGCTTCAATCAAAATCACTTCATCTCCTTTTTTTGCCAAGACATCGATCTCATGATCTACGCACTGTCCGTCGATCATGAGATCGCGCTCAGTAGCATATCCCTCTGCTTGCATTAGTGCTTCAACGTATTGTTCAAAAAGAAAACCAGCTGGCCCGAGCATTGCGAGGCCTCTGCGTAATGAGTATCGAGCAGTTGTTCGAATGTCTTCATGGATAAGATAGCTCACTGCATCACGAAATATCTGAGAAGTAGTAACTTCAGGTGTAATCTTTTTCTCTATCGCGAGGCACACGTTTTGCGCCAAGTCTTTCGGCGCACCAGCATCAAGCAAAGACGCGCAAAGTTTTGACGGGTCAAATTTTTCGCGTTCTCCGGTCGCTTTTTGAACAATCGTATCCATATAAATATTTATCCTCGACCTGCCGTAGCAACAAGCTCTATCCTTAATGTAATCGTATCGGACAGAGCAGTATCACCCAACGAATCAAAGAATCTACCTGATCTGAATGTTACTCCCCATTTTGTTCGATCTATCTCTAGATCTCCTCGCATGACAATAATATCGTCTACTTCTAAAATCTCTACAGGAAATAGTACTTCGTGTGTTTGGTCTTTCAGTGTAAGATCTGCAACGACATCATATTTTCCTTCTCCTAAATCATTCCGAAGAATTACGGACCTTAAGACAATTTTACTTGTTGGATATGTGGCAACGTCAAAGAAATCTGCTCCTTTCAAATGCTCGTCGAGAGTTGCATCGTTTGTTCCAGAAAGAATAGTTTCAGTTGAAATAACTGAATTCATATTAACAACAATTTCTCCTGCTGATATATTTCCATCTGAAGCGGAAAGAAATCCTTCTTGAATTCTAACAATACCTTTATTTGATGCACCTGTGACGGAAAGAGAACCTGTCCACATAATCTGTGATGATTCAGGATCAGCTGTATATTCACCTTCCTTTATAACGTTCACAGGAACAAGATCGTCACGAAGTGTAGCAGGATTCGTGATTTGGACTTCGGTAAGATTGAGTTCTTCGGATTCTGGTCGTGCAACAAAATAGACAACAAGAGCAAGAATTATAAGACCACCTACTCCATACATCATTTTCATACAAACTTAAAAATTCTACGGATATGTTTTCAGTATATCAGAGAAAGTACAACAACAAAAATTTCGATCTAGATCGTATCGGGCGAGATGAGTGTGACTGTACTGAACCCCTTCTCTTTCAGATTCATTTCCTAGTTCAGAAATAGGTTTTCTCTCTAATTTCTCTTTCATGAATAAGAATAACTTATGGATAGATGCTGGAGGGTACTCCAAATCTAAGGCACCTTATAGGTGCTTTTTCATTCTGGTTACTGCTCTCAGCAGATGTGCAGTTAAAGTATAGATCTCGTTAGTTATCTAAGTGTTTCGTACGTAATAACCTATCACGAGTTGGCTGCCGGGCTAGGATTCGAACCTAGATAGCTGGGACCAAAACCCAGAGTCCTACCTTTAGACGACCCGGCAATTGTTTCCAAATCGTACATCATCTACAGAATAAAAACAATATGCTACAATGCTTTTACTAACATAAATACCCTCATCATATGTCTGACGAACAAATGCAATTTAAGAAAAATGAGCCTACCGAACGAATCTATCGGCCCCTTAAACTTTCCACTAACGAGATACGTGAAGGCTGTATTAGTATTACAGGAGGCGATGGCGAAGAAACACGCTTGTGTGTTGTAAATGAAGAATTGAGACAAGGTATAGATTTCGTTTCAAAATTTGCACAAACGGTTACTTTTTTCGGCTCCGCACGCTTTGAAGAAGGAAATGAATATTATGAAAAAGCTAGACGAATAGCACGAAGGATTTCTGAAGAACTTGAATATGCAGTCGTCACTGGTGGTGGTCCTGGAATCATGGAGGCGGGCAATAGAGGAGCATCGGAAGGCAAAGGAGCTTCTATAGGTATGACAATCCAGCTTCCTTTCGAGCAAACAACAAATTCTTACGTATCGGACGCTATTTCATTTTATTTTTTCTTTACACGAAAAGTAGCATTGACGTATTCTGCTGAAGTCTATGTTTATTTCCCTGGTGGCTTTGGGACGCTCGACGAATTTTTTGAAATTCTCACACTGAAGCAGACACAGAAAATTTCACCTGTGCCGATCATTCTTGTGGGTAAAGAATTTTGGACACCTGTTGTAAAATTAATTGAGCATGATCTTTTGGAGAGACATAAAACAATAAGCCCACAAGATGTTGGACTTTACTATATGACGGATGATGAAGATGAGATTATTGAGATTATTAAACATGCGCCTCGTCGCGATGAATAATACTTCTAGCTCCAAAATACAAAATTCCCTATCCCTGAAACGAACGTTTCCGTTTCTATGATTTATTTTTTCAGTGCTGATCGTAAAAATTCAGAAAAAAGAGGATGTGGCGAAAGTGGCCGCGCTAAAAACTCTGGATGGAACTGCGTGCCTAGAAAAAATGGGTGCACTTTCTGAGAGAGCTCTGCTATTTCCATGAGAATTCCATCTGGTGACTTTCCAGAAAACACAAGGCCAGCTTTTTCAAGATCTCCAACGAATTCTGGATTCACTTCATAACGATGTCTATGTCGTTCGAGAATTTTTTCTTGTTTATATGCACGATATGCCAATGTTTCTTTTGCAACAGAACATGGATATGCACCCAGTCGCATTGAAGCACCATAATCTTTTTGCTTCAGTTTCATTTTTTGATCATGCATGAGCGTAATAATTTGCGTCGAGCTTGAAGGATCGATTTCATGTGACGTAGCGCGCGAAAGCCCAAGCACATTTCGTGCATATTCTATAACCATCAACTGCATTCCGTAACACAGACCAAAATAAGGAATTTTTTTCTCACGAGCATAAGTGATGGTAGATATCATTCCTTCTATTCCTGTCGAACCAAAACCACCCGGAATAAGTATTCCGTCATAGTCTGAAAGTTCTTTTAGCTGTTTCCTATCACGTTCGTAAACAACAGAGTCTTTCCAATCGAGAGAAAGTTTAATACCCAGATCAATACTTGATGCTTTCAGCGCTTCAATAACGGAGATATATGCATCGGAAAGCATATAGTCGCCAGTTGTAAAATATTTTCCTACAATTGCTATTTTCAATTCGCCTTTTGCAGAGTGAGCTTTTAAAACCATGTCACGCCATGGTTTTAAGTGATTTTGTTTTGATTTTAATTCAAAAAAATTGAGTATTTCTTTTGAAAGACCATCTTTCTCAAAATTCAAAGGTACATCATAAATTGAATTCACATCAGGAGCTGAGATGACGTGCTCCATAAGAACTCCACACATATTTGCAATCTTTTCTTTTCTCTTTTTGTCGACGCTATTTTCTGAGCGAGCGATAATGAAATCGGGATGAACACCGTAACTATTCATTTGACGAACCGCATTTTGTGTTGGCTTTGTTTTCATTTCGCCAAGCTTTCCAGGTACTGGTAGATAGGAAACCATCACGAAAATTACATCTTTAGGGTGTTTAATTTTCAGTTGTCGAGCAGCCTCTAGAAAAATTGCATTTTGATATTCACCAGCTGTACCTCCGACTTCAATAATAGTAATATCGGCATCGTTGATTCTGACCGCGAGCTCAATGCGACGCAATATTTCTTCAGTAATATGATATGTTGGCTCAACGCATTTACCCTTATATCCGAGCGCGCGCTCCTTATCTATTACATACTTAAAAACCATTCCGTTGGTCATATAATTTTCCGCAGGAAGATTTTTATTTAAAAAACGCTCATAATTTCCCATATCTTGATCTGTTTCAAGACCTGAATCCATGACAAAAACTTCCCCATGCTCCGTTGGATTCATTGTTCCTGCATCTACATTCAAATATGGATCAGCCTTCATGAGGCTTATACGAAAACCTTTCGCTTGGAGTATAGTACCGAGCGACGCCGTTGAAACACCTTTGCCTACACCGCTCATCACTCCTCCTACAACGAAGATATATCGTGGCCTACTTTTCATATGAATGTCGCTAAACTCGTACGTATTTTCGTACTGCTATAAAACTTGCCATTACGCCAATAAGAATTCCTGATGAAAGCACGAGAAATGCAATATTCGTAAGATTTGCTATGTAATAGCTAAAAAGATTCAATCCACCAAGAAGCACGCTGGTATGTTTTGTCAGCCACATAACAGTTGGGTACATCAGCACAAGCGTCAGCACCGAAGCCACAAGACCGTATATAATACCAGCGATAATAAATGGTCCTTGAATGATTCGATCAGGTGCTCCCACAAGTCGCATAAGACGAATATCTTCTCGAGCAATGTAGATTGCAATGCGAATCGTGTTAAACGTAATAATAATCGATACAATAATCAAAATTGCAGATATGACATAACCTATCATGGTTACCGAAGAAATAACGCGACCCAAACGCTCAATTATATTTGCATTTTGATAATAATTTATCTTTTCTATGTCGGTCGATGCATTGATAAATTCGCTTGCCTTGCCAGTTTCAAAAAATTCAATCACTGTTTCGTACTGAGACGTTTCGCGCGCGCGTATAGCAATTGCGGCACCAAAAGGATTTTCTCCGAGCTCTTCGAGTGCTTGGAGGGTTACGCTATCACCTTGATGTCGAACCTCAAATGCGAGAAGTTCCTCATCTTCACTTGAATACGTCACTTCAGCAACCTCAGGGAGATTTTTTAATATATCAACAATATCTAAAATTGCGGACTCTGAAACTCCCTGAGTGAAATATACATTCACATCTACTTTATTTTGAATTTGTTGAAGAGAAAAAGTAAGAATTGCTTGAAGTAATACTACCGAGACAACTACAAAAAGTGTGATGGTCATGACAAGAATTGATGAGAGAGAAACTGCACCATTTCTCCAGAACTGCGTCGCTCCACCTCGAATAATTCTTTTGAGATTTGTATTAAATGCCATACGATTCTGCGCGATCTTCGTCGCTTTCATTAATTAATGATTCATTCATAGCGTCATGGATTTCTTCATCTTTCTGTGTGTTCCTATTTTTTGTTCCTTTTTGTGAATATGCTCTACTATTGTGTTTTTCTTTTTCAGCATCTTCACTATCAAGAATGTATGTTCCTGTCTTATTATCAAAAATCATTTTTCCATCTTCAAGAGTAATGACGCGACGCGCTATAGCATTCACAATCTCTCTATTGTGTGTTGCGAGAATGACCGTTGAACCAAGTTCGTTGATCTTCTTTAAAATTTCCACGACATGAAAGGTTGCTTCAGGGTCAAGATTGCCCGTTGGTTCATCAGCAAGAATGAGTTTTGGTTGTGCTATGATCGCACGAGCCAAAGCAAGTCTTTGTTTTTCTCCGCCAGAAAGTTGATGTGGAAATCGGTCTGCTTTACCTCTTAATCCCACGAGATCAAGTGCGTGCGGCACATCTTCTACAAGCTCAAGATCAGAACGATCTCCAATCTCTAAAGCGAATGCAACGTTTTCAGCTACAGTCTTATTTGGTAAAAGTCGAATGTCTTGAAAAATTGTTCCCATAGAGCGACGCAATGCAGAAAGACGATCATAACTTTGTTTTTGAAGATCGACACCATCAAATGAAACTTTTCCCGACGTTGGTTGTTCTTCGACTAAAATTAATTTTAGAAATGTTGTTTTACCTGCCCCTGTATGCCCAACAAGCGTAATGAACTCTCCTGGTTCAATACTCAGTGAAATATCCAAGAGAGCAGGCAGTTGTGACCCACGATACAGTTTTGTTACTCCTTCAAATTGAATCATATGATCACTAGTATAACCAATTCTTTTCAAATTCACCACAAGAAAAGTGTATGACGACTATAGATTACGCATTGCGTCAATAAAAGGTTGAATCTCACCGTGTTCTAAGACGGATTCAATATCACGAATTTCAAGATTTGTTCGGTGGTCTTTTACAAGTTTGTAAGGATGTAAAACATAACTGCGAATCTGATTTCCCCATTCATTTTCTGTTGTCTTACTGATCAGAAGTCCTTCGTGCTCACTCTTTTTTTCTTTTTCAAGCCGTGTAACAAGCCTCGATGTAACTAATTCTATTGCCTTCTGGCGATTTTGTTCTTGCGACCGCTCATTATCTACATGCGATGAAATACCTGTTGGAATGTGAACAACACGCACGGCTGTTTCGCGTTTATTCACATTCTGCCCTCCTGGACCACTTGATTTACTAAATTCGATTTTCAAATCGCCTGGCGAAATGGACATATGACTAGCTACATCGCGAACCACAGGCACGACTTCCACGAGCGCAAATGACGTGTGACGCTTATCATTTGCATTGAATGGTGAAATACGTACGAGACGATGCACCCCATTTTCATGTTTTAATTCATAAAAAACATCCTTACCCTCGATTTCAAATGTGAGATTTCGGTAACCACCATGATCGTTCGAATGTTCATGAAGAATACGCGAGCTCCAGCCTTTTTCTTTTATATATGCTTCATACATAGAAAATAAAATTCGCACAAAATCTTCAGAGTCGTCACCTCCTGCACCGGCGTAAATGGTTACAGTTGCAGGAGCACGATCAAATTTACCCACACCTGCGATGAGATCTTTCACTTCCTGATATCGCGCGACCACTTCTTGAGCACGATTTTTATCGATCCAGAACTCTGGCGAATTCATCAGTTGCTCGAGAGTTTGAAGTTCATCTTGTAGTTTTTCTTTGTTTTCCATATCAATACTGTAGCAATTTCTTTTTTAAATTAACAGGGAGTATCTTTATGACACTGCTAGAACCTACTTTATCAAAAATTCATGAGAATATCCACAAGTGTCCCCCGCGCGCTAAAGCGCCTCTGTGCGAAGCACAGAACTTTCCAAGAATGGAAAGTACGGGGAAACGCAATACAAATACATCAGATTTAAATTAGTCTCGGTTTTGCGAACCCTTCCTCCCACAAAATTGTTTCGCAAAACCGAGACTAATGTTTTTGAAATTCGGCGGAGTTCGGGTTTCCGCCCTGCCAGGAGGGTTCGGGAGGAATGCGGGGCGGATTTTTGCTCAGGAATTAACTATTTATCTTAAGGGAAAAATTTGATATAATGTAAATATGAGTGAAAAAATGCCCACAAATCAACTTGAAAAGCTGACATAACGGCTGAGAGTATCGAAACGCAAAATAAGTTTTTACCGATCAACACTCCTTCGTATGAGGAGGTTCTTACTTATACCCACCTTGACCCTTCAAATTTTAGTAAAGAAGATTATGAACGTTACCGCGAAACTCTTCAAAAACGCATGAGTTTTATAAGTGAGCAGGCTCGACGATTTAAGAGGGATATGAATCATTTTGAAAAAGCGTTGGTAAAAAATAAGAAGGCAGAGCATCATGCTATTTTGAAAATTGCCAAAGACCAATTAAGTCGAATTGAGGAGAAGATTGCGGAAGCACTACAACAAAAAGATTTTTTTAGCGTAGATGAAATTCCTACCTTGTTGAAAATCAAATTGACAATCTTGCAGAAGAAATTAGAGGACTAAAAGAATTACTTGCAGATGTTGCAAAATACGGCAATTATCAAACACCATCGATTGATCAGTCACATGTTGATCAGGGATTTCAGCGTGGTGCTTTGCAATATGAGGGTTCAGATTTAAGTTCTCAGTATTTGCGCCTCGATGCCGCCCCAGAAAATCTTGAAACACAACTTCATCAGCTCGTTCGATTGCCAGAAGGAACTCATGGACAAACTTTTTTATATGGTAGCGGTATGGGAGCACTATTAAGTATAACTGCTCTTGCTCTATCAGAAGTCGAGGAAGAAAACCGTAAAATGGCTGTAGGTGCATCGGGTTACTTTGAGACACAGGTTCAGGCTGATATGTGGAAAATAACTCTCCCAGCGGAAAGTATTATTACCTTTGATGAGCGTGAGACAGATGGATTTGAAAAAGCACTTAAGCAAAATCCTCAAATAATCTTAACTGAGCGTGTAGTGAACACAGAAGATTTTGTTGTTGTACCAATTGAAAAATCATGGCTCATCCCTATGAAGGAAATGGGGTAAGATTTATTATTGTAGATTACACAATGAGCGGACCTCTTTTTGATGTGTCAAAACATCTTCCGAATATTAAGGACAAGGATGTGTTGGTATTAATTACCAGTTTACAAAAACTTTACCAAGCGGGAGATGATCTTGTTCCAGCCGGAATGGCAACGATCGCTATTAGTGATACGAGTAAGTTTTCTTTGGAAGATATTGAAAAACATCTCAAGTCTCTTCGGGGCGTGTTGGGCGTAAATGTTCCGCTCGATTCGATCATTTCTCTAAAATTAACAAATCCAGATTCAGTACACTCCCATGCAGAACAAATAGCAAAAAATGTATCTGAACTTGCCGATAACTTTCCTCGTAATAGTGAAGCAGTTAAAAATTTATATCAACCACCCAAGTTATCCTCTGGAGAAAGCGAGGGTATGGTTTTTAATGTTTGTTTTTCTGACATTCCAACCAAAGAACGTTTTATTTCGAAAGCATTAGAGTTAGCAATAAAATACGGAATAACTCTTTCCGAAGGAACAAGTTTTGGATTTCGCTATACGCGTATGTTTACAAATAAACCACCGGCAGATGATCCAAATCCAGAAACCGCAGTTGTGCGTATTGCTCCTGGAGTTGAAAACGAACGCCAAACCACAGTTCTTAAACGTATATTTCAAGAGGCAGTAGAGTTTTCAGGTCAGTAAATAATTCCTGAGCAAAAATCCGCCCCGCATTCCTCCCGAACCCTCCTGCAGGGTGGAAACCCGAACTCCTCCTCGGTGAAAAACAGGTGCGCGCAAGCGCGCCCCACCTTTTGGCCACTTCAAAACCTTTTTGTCTGTTTAGAGAGTATCTTTACGACACTACTCGAACCTACTTTATCAAAAATTCGTAAGAACATCTACTCAAGCGTTCCCCGCGCGCGAGCGCACCACCACGCGGAGCGTGGTGCTTTTCCCAAAGGAAAAGTGCGGGGAACGCTCCAACACAATACGGACTCGCAAAAGCAAAGCAAAATATGCGGGAAAGGTTTTGCTTTTGCTCGACTACATTTTTTTTGAAATTTCGAAAAGGTTTTTTGGGATTCCGCCGTGCCGGAAGGGTCGCGGGAGGAAGGCACGGCGGGGTTTGGGATTTTGGGTGGGCTAAAAAATACAAACATACTT